>Ga0153924_1000797_pt1 | contig 18339 bp, 10 predicted proteins | sample TSNJ008MetaG_FD_104709 | JGI IMG/M metagenome (GOLD analysis project Ga0153924, IMG submission 104709) | Attine ant fungus gardens microbial communities from New Jersey, USA - TSNJ008 MetaG | ecosystem: Host-associated > Fungi > Mycelium > Unclassified | place: USA: New Jersey, Wharton State...
ACCTTCTATCGTTGCATTGGAGGTGGGGATATTGATACCCGTGGCCTGGACTTCTTGGATCCACTGTTGAACTTCTGGAGTGTCTGTGGGTGCTATTTGGTCGAGAGAGGCCTTTGTTAAGGGGACTAGGAAAAAATGTAAGATGGTGGTGTATAACAAGCGATTAAACAACGCACTATCTGGCAGGAGTGGAGCACTCGGAAAGTTGGAAGGCTGCGCACCGGCAGTGGGAGTGCTAGCAAGGGGCTCAGTGGCAGCACTAGCGGCATTTCCATTGGTGCTAGCAAGGGGAACGGTGGTGGGATCAGTTGAAAGGAGCGAGAAGGAAAGGTAACTTGGGCCGCGACTAAGGTACTCAGCATGGAGGCGACGGCATTGCTGGGAGACGAGGCAGAAAATACCTGGCGAACATGGACAGAACCATCTGCATGGGCAGTAACAATCGAAACGACTGCAATAGCGACGAGTGCAAGTCTCATGACTGGTAGAGGAAAAGGAAGAAGTGGAATTTTGATTCGGCCTTTGTTGTTGTACAGATCCAAAACTATTTTTGACTAGCATCCACTCACGCTCAGAAGTGGAGAATGTTGCCCCAATAAAGAGCAGAACAATAGGTACGGCCGAGTACTGAAAAACAGGTGTGTAAACTCCACACGTGAAATGATGTAGAAAAACTTACAAGAACCATGTATGCTTCGCGACTTGTGATGAGGAAGTACTCCTGCCTCTCGGTGAAATAGAAGTAGCAGACATGACAACAATCTATCAGATAGAGATAGTGATCCTGCCATTACTTATTTCACGGGACCGATAAATCGTTATCGAGGTCCTGGACGCATATGTCCAGCCAACAACCGCAAAACCGGGGGGTATCTTGGTTCACCTGGACATCCATTCTCTGGGGAGTGGTGGGATGCACTTGCAAAAACACCATATGAAACCTCCAATGATCGCGTTTCCAAGAAGAGAGAAATTATCGAGCAAAAGATCAGCGAGGCAGCCGAAGAATTTTGAGTTCTTGAGGAACCATGAAGCACGGTGATTCAGTCAATATTTAAGCAAGTAAGAGTAGTTTCAATTTGACGCGTTCGTGAGACTTAATTGAACATGAACTCAGTGTGCACTCGGAACTTGAAAATATAACAACACACGGTCTTAGCCTATATCGAGCAAGTAACAGCTCAAAAGTAAGGTATTACCTGCCACCTCATTTCCACTTCATGGGAGACTTCCACCCTCCTGACAACTGTAAATCCTAGTTTTTCAATGAGGCAGATGCTAGGCTGATTTAAATCAGAAATACGCGCTACAAGTCGATCAGGAGAGATTTTCGAAGTCAGGGACTTTTGAAATTGAGTTGCCCGAATGTGATCGAGAAGATTAGATTGGGCAGTTTCCTGATCTCTAGTACGGGGATGGATGAAGGTCAACCATTGACCAGTGGTATAAGTCAGCAAGAGGAAAAGTGTCTCACTCACAAGTCCTTTCCGTCGAAATGCCTCGTCTGAGTGGTAGCTTGGCATCATTGGCAAACGAACGCATTGAAAACACGCACCTGCAATCATGATCTCTACTTCCACTTCAAAATCATCCTCTCCTTCTCTTGCTTCGGAGGCTGCGCTCAAGTGATCTCCTTCTTTCGTAAGAACATATTCACATCGCCAACCATTGGAAGAGCTACGATCCTTGGATCCTCAGGAGAAAGATGGATCTCGTGAAAATTTGTGCCAAGACTGGTCAGTCCATCCCCAGAGTGGTGAGAAAGTATGGTGAATGTTAATTTTTTTGCATCTTTTTGCCAAGTCTCTTAATAAATATAAGATCGCAGAGTGGGTCTTGAGATATCCTCATACGCTGCATGTCATACTCTTCTTGTAATGTCAAAGGTTCACTGGCAGTGAGCTTTCTTAGTTCGATATCCGACATCCACTCATGATAATTCTTGCCATCCAGTATCAGGAAGCGGGAATTGGGTCGTGCAAAGCGTTCTGTACAGTGTAGCACAGTCAAATGCGTCCGCCTGGATGCTGACAATAGCATGGATAATATGGCAATACTTGGTGATTGCAGTGTACTGGCAGACTGAGTTGACAAACTGCATTGCGCAACGACTGAGACTGCGGAAGCGAGTGGTCTGGCTGCAACAGGATCTCGATGATAACCTCTATAGATAGCCTATCGAGCTGACTGGTGGCAAAACGGACATGCAAAAGTGTTGTCCATTGTTGAGTGGGCAATGTTTTTTAATTTGTGCATCGTCCAGGGTTATGTCGAGGTAAGGCTGCGTCCTGCTAGATGTTGTGCAAAATCGAATGACTGGAGGGATCGATGAGGGAAACTGTCCATCACGGATGATTGATGGGAGACAATCAGTCACGTCTTGTCACATTAATTGGTAACGCTTCAATTACATTGTTAGAAACAGGTCTGTTCATCACCTGTTGCCCAACCGTCCTCTGATTCAGAATGAAGATTTACTCTATCTCAGTTGCTCTTGCTCCACCTTCCGGTGCTTCTGTTGTTCTCAGTTCTGCCAATGACTTGTCAAGTTTCTCGTTCTACCAGCGGGGATCCGTTGGTGAATTCATGAATTTCTTCACAAAAACGGTAGTCGAACGCACAGCACAAGGTCAGAGGCAGAGTGTTAAAGAGAGCTCATACACAGCCCATATTCATAATCGTGGGGGAGCTGAGCAGCTCGCTGGTATCTGGCAGTCAACACATTAAATAAAATGGGCGTTCTTAATCAAAAGAAATAGGTGTTATGATCACGGACCAGGAGTATCCTGTCAGACCAGCATTTTCGTTGTTGACCAAACTTCTTGATGACTTTACGGCCAAAGTACCCCAATCTTTGTTCAAGAACCCAGGATCAATATCGTTCCCAGATATCAACACGTATATACAAAAATACCAGGATCCGCGTCAAGCAGATACAATTATGCGTGTACAGCAGGAACTTGATGAAACAAAGATAATCCTGGTAAGTGTTACTATCAAAGATATGGAGAAGCTCAAACCAACAGATGCACAGCATAAGACGATGGAATCAGTCCTGCAGCGCGGCGAGAAGCTTGATACTCTGGTCGAAAGATCCGAATCGCTTTCGGCGCATTCGAAGGCGTTCTACAAGACTGCAAAGAAAGTATGTGATATCACTGATTGATTTTATATTCGACTCACCGCTTCCTTCCAGCAAAACAGTTGCTGTACTATCATGTAGTATTTATATATCGTACGCTTTGTTTATACTGTCTCAAGTGAATTAATGCATGATTTAGAACGAGTGGAAACCGGTGTGAAATCTGACTAAGACACTGGTGTGAATCCACTAGAACGTGGAGCTGGATCACATCAAGAATATCAAGAATATCAAGATGCAGACAAGTATCATGTTATGCAGTGCATATAAGTTGGATGTAAGCTTTGCTCGGTCCAATGAAATGGACTGAGGTGAATCCGATGCTCGCTATCTGCGCAATGGGCCCGACTAATAATTAGCCTGTTTGCAATTTTGGCTGGCACTCTCTCAGTATATAAGCAACCAATTATTCTCTCACCTCTGTCTCGTTACCATCATGTCTGCCTTCAGTACGTGGGCGCGTTCCTTGGCCAAAAAGGTTGATTATAGGAGTGTCTCTCATGCACCGCTCAATACGGACGGCGCTCAGCTAGAGACACATAGTACAGAGAAACAGTGGCTTATGCTCGAAAGTATACTGTCCAAACCATTATTAACCTACGAGGATTTGGTAAGTACAACTTCTCTCTGCTTTTTTCCTGTGCTAAGACAAGCCCAGCGGGCATTCAGAGATCTTGTTGAGCATAATGAAGCAGTTAACGACCGCAAACTACTAGTAAGTTGTCGCTTCGTGGCATCCACACCTTCCTCTGATTACTTTGACTTGTTGCTAGCTGGAGGTTGTGTTGACTAAAATGGCGCGCTATGAAAACTTCTCCTGGTCGCCGAAACTACAACAAGTCATAATCAGTCTTCGTGCGTGCTCTCTTGCTTACCAAATGAGCCGTTTATAACCCGCCTTTTGTAGTTTACAAAGATCTGCCGCATCCTCCTACCGGTTTTCTTTCTTCCTTAGCTTTGGTGCCACTCCAGCATGATTTGTCTACTGGTCGTTCATCTTTTCCCCAGAGCCCAGGGTTTGTTCATTATGCTTATCGGGCGCCTGACGGCTCAAACTACAACCCTCTCATACCTGGTGTGGGAAGAGTAGGATCGCCCTATGCCCGCTCTAGTCCTTCAATAAGTGTCACTCCGAAGGCTTCTCTCCCTCATCCTGGCCTCATCTTTGATACTCTTCTAAAGCGCGACAAGTTTGTTCCCCATCCCGACGGAATATCATCCCTGTTTTTTGCCTTTGCGGACCTCGTCATACATAGTATCTTCAACACAGATCCCCGTGATCCCAAAATAAACCGAACAAGCAGCTATCTCGACCTCAGTGTGCTCTACGGGAACTCGGAAGAAGAACTTGCCGGAGTGCGAGCTGCTGATGGCAGTGGAAAACTCAAGCCTGATTGTTTCGCTGACATCAGGCTTCTAATGATGCCGCCCGCCAGCTGCGCGCTTCTGATTCTTTTGAACCGTAACCACAATGTGCTTATGAGCGTTTTTGTTTCTGTTCCATCTACTTTTAAACTCAATATCTGTTTCAGTTTATTGCTCAGAAGCTCCTCGATATTAATGAATTTGGAAAATTCAAGGATCCTTCGCTCCTTGACGATCAAGAACGGAAAGCGCAAGATGATGAAATTTTCCACCGCACTCGTCTTGTTAACTGTGGATATTTCATGCGGATCATCCTTGGTGGTATATTCGATTTGATTTAAGCAACGTGCTTGTCTGATTCGTACACAGACTATGTTGGTGCCATTCTCGGTCTTGTGCGGGATGGGTATGACTGGCGACTTGACCCTCTCATGGTGATTTTAAACTCGCACTGGATATGAATAATCACAGATGCCATCTTCGACAGGAAATGCGGGACTTGAACCATTCAATATCACCCAGAGGTCAAGGCAACGTTGTTTCGGCTGAATTTAATTTACTTTACCGTTGGCATGCAACTCTCTCAGAAGAGAACACTCAATGGTATCAGAGGGAGCTCGATGCTGTGTCTCGCCCGGGCATTGGGATAGCCTCTGTCGCAGATTTCAGGACGGCTGCTTCTACTTTCACCAGCAAGTTGAAAGGACTATCACCCACTCAATGGGAATTTGGCGGGTAAGCGTTGGTCGGACGTTGATATTATTACCTGGGTTTGATTTTTCTTCTAAAGAAAAACCCGCGTAGACGGCAAGTTTCGAGATGCAGACCTCGCAGAGATTCTTCAGAATGCGACTCAAGAGGTGGCTGGAGCTTTCAAGGCGCGTGGGATTCCTGAATGCATGAAAGTTATCGAAATCCTTGGTATTGAGCAATCCCGCGAATGGGGTGTGTGCTCGGTATGTTCTTTTGAGTCAGATTGACCTTAATTGGCTTGACTGGTTCCACCATAGCTTAACGAGTTCAGGAAGTTCATTGGATTAAAGCGTGCGTCTCCTGTTCAGTTTACCTTTGCTAGCCAACTGGACCTTCTTAGCATATGCCACTTTCTCGGAATGGAATGACGATCATGAAATTTCGAGGGCTGCGGAAAGGCTCTATAGGGATATTGACAGGCTTGAGCTTTATGTTGGTTTACAAGCGGAACAAACCAAAAAGCCAGGTCCTGGTGCCGGCTTGTGCCCGGGATACACCATCTCTCGAGCTATACTTTCTGATGCTGTCTGCCTCACCCGTGGAGATAGATTCCTCACCACTGATTTCACACGTGAGTTTCATACTTGGTCAAGGAATATGATACTTACCCTGTATTTCACTATAGCATTCAGTCTCACTGCTTGGGGTTGGCAAGACTGCCAATATGACAAGGAAGATGGTTCATATGGTGGTTTATTGACGAAGTTGATCTTCAGGATACTGCCGGATCATTATCCCACTGGTTCAGTCCTCGCGCATTTCCCGTTCAGTGTTCCCGAAAGTATGCTAAATGCACTCAAAAAGAATCCTGGAAACATTCAAAAATATTGTTGGCCTGAAAGACTCGAAGATTTACCTGACAATGTTGAGCGTCTTCCACCCATCATAAATCCTACTTGGCACTTTGTCCGTGATTACGAGGGTGTCAAGAGAGTATTGACTGATGAGAACGCGCATTTCACTTCAAATATTGTCCGGCGTATGGAGTCCACTATTCAGCTTGTCCTGGAGCAGCGAGTGCGTGACTCCATCATGTTTCGTCTTTCTAGGTGGAGGATTAAATGACCATCATTAGGACAAGGAGAAGATCTGGAATAGACAGGCACAGGTTACTCAGGCTATTGTTGATAATGTGGAGTGGACGAAGTACTTCAGAGAGAAGACATGGAAGCTTATGGAGAGCCACGACCCTCCCTACTTTGATATCGTCAAAGACGTCATCAACCTCTTGCCCATCTATTGGATTTGTGAAAAGATCGTAGGTAATGTCCAGTAATCCAAAATTGATCTATAATCTTGGTTCCAGACCGGCATTCCGCTCAAATCCGATCACATGCCTGAAGGAATATTATATGAGCGAGAAACTCGCGAGAAGTTTGCCGACATCGCGCGCTACATCTACATTGATTCAACTCCCGTTAATGACTTCAAATTTCGGGAACGGTCTCGAAAACACGCCCAGGAGCTTGTTGAATTCATTGAGAAGAGTCTCGACGATGCTAATAGCTATTCAGTAAGTTGGTTTCCAATGAATTCATGATTTTAAGAGTTTGATTTGATATTGGTTCAGCCCGTTCTTGATTGGTTCAAGAATAAGCCTGAGTGCGACAAATACCTGAAGGATCTTCGTGTTAAGTTTGGCAATGTGTCTCATGCGGAATTGGCTATCAATATCTTCAACGCTATTGTTCCCACTGCCGTGCTATTCTCTAAAGCCATTGTTCAAGTAGTAGATTTCTTCCTCGACGACGCTAATCAGATGGCAAGGACGGCGATTGCGATGATTCATCGGGAAAACGAGCAGGATGCTTCTCAAAGGATCATGTGTTATGTCCGTGAGGCTCTCCGTCTCCGTCCACTCGTGAGTTTGTCATCCTCTTGCCTTTCAACTAACCTGACCAACGCATCGTGCAGTTTGCCGGTGTCTATCGTACTGCGGTGGCCCCTGTCCCTGCTTTTAATATTAGGCTTGAGGATTGGGTGTTTGTGGATATTGCGGAAGCGAATGTGTGTTGTGCCCTGCTCACTGGAATCTCATCACTAACTGGTCAAAACAGGAATCTCTGGGACCCCCTGACTATACTCGAGCCGGCGAGCACGGCATTATGATGCCGTATGAAGATGGTCTCTTGACGCCCATATTTTTTGAGCGAGTCATGCCGGTCATAGTTGGTACAATCTTGAGTCATGAGAACTTGAGGCGAGTGGAAGGAGGGTCTGGGAAACTCACAAAGTGAGATTTAACAACTCATTCAATTTTATATTCACATATGTTTGGTAGATTTGTTGAACCGTGGCACGAGACAAAACGTGAAGAGTATATCAACATCTCGGGAGAGGTGACTCCCTGGCCGGATTCCATGATTGTTGAGCTGGGGCCATGATATCCTCCCTTGTTATATTTTTATCGTGATAACTTTGTATTGTCCTGTATATGTTTTCCAAATTAGTTGGACTTGTAAGTCACGGGATCAAACATTAGACTGTCGCACCTTGATTCCTCCATATTTATATCTCCATGGCCGCTTCACGGATAATCTCTGCTGCGGATGTTACGCGACAATCCGCACAGGTCTGGGTCCCTGATATCAAGGAGGGATATCTCGCTGGCTTGGTTCTGAGTGAAGATGAAGAGGCTGCAGTAGTAGAGTTAGAAGGAGGGGAGGTGTGTAAGTCATTCATGGACAAGCGACAGTGTCTTAAGCAAGTACTAGGTCAGGAGAGTACCGTTTGACTCTTTGTTTAAGATGAATCCGCCAAAGTTTGACCGCGTCGAGGATATCGCGGATCTAACATTTCTCAACGAAGCAAGTGTTGTCCACAATCTCCGGCTAAGATATTATTCAGGTGCCATCTACGTGTGTGTCGCGGATCGAAATGCGTCACCACGCTGACATTACTACCTGATAGACATACTCAGGCTTGTTCTTAGTCGCCATCAACCCTTACCAGAATCTCCCTCTCTACACTGATGCCATTATCCAACAATATCGCAACAGACGACGGGATGACAACCAGCCTCACATTTTTGCAGTCGCAGAACGTGCATGGGTTAATATGGGTGACGAGAGGGAGAACCAGAGTATCTTGATTACGTGCGTCCCTTATCATTAATCCAATTCCCCATTGATGTTGGTTGCAGCGGTGAATCAGGCGCTGGAAAGACAGAAAGCACGAAGAAAGTTATTCAGTACCTTGCGGCAATTGCTACTGATGCCCCGAAGCCTGTGCAGCCCACTCATACACGGAATGGCACCATTGGATCGACAGCCACCATGCCCTCTGTTGGATTATCGAAGAATATCACGCGAAAGGGACATTTCCCCTCAAATTCTGTACCAGCGACAGGTGCTTCACTGACATCAAAGGGGCGTCTTGGCCTACTTGAGCGCCAGGTCTTGCAAGCCAATCCAATTTTAGAGGCGTTTGGGAATGCTCAGACGCAAAGGAATAATAATTCAAGTCGGTTCGGCAAGTTCGTCCGTATCTCATTTGCTCCAGATGGTAGTATTGCAGGGGCGAATATAGATTGGTACCTGTTGGAGAAGAGCCGGGTTGTGTTTAGAAACGAAGCCGAGAGGAATTTCCACGTCTTTTACCAGTTGATCGCTGGTGGTGGTGTGCTCAAAGGTGCGTATCCGGATACCTGTTACTGAATATCACCAATACAATATCAGATGAGTTACTGCTGGACGGAGACGTAGAGAACTATGAATATCTGAACAAAAGCAGACGGGAGATTGATGGTATCGACGATAGGGAGGGATGGAGTTCATTGAAGGTACGCCCAGTTCGCGATCTCCTAGTTCCGCTGCCAACATCTGTGAAGGTCGCGCTAGATGTAGTTGGTTTCAGGCCAGAAGCACAATTCGACCTATTCCGAATTGTCGCGGCAATTCTACATATAGGAAATATCGTGATCAATACGAGTCGCGCAGATGACGCAACGATGCAGGATGCTTCACAAGCGGAACGCGCTTGTCATTTGTTGGGCATCCCTCTGGCTGAGTTCACTCGAGCTGTCCTTCGACCTCGAGCTCTCGCCGGCCGTGAGTGGGTGACGCAGGCGCGCACGCGGCGACAGGCGCTAGATGAACTTGCTGCTCTTTGCAAAACTCTCTATGAGAAGTCTTTTGGTGCTCTTGTCGATCAAATCAATCGTGCTTTAGATCGTCCTTCATCCAAATCGACATTTATTGGGGTTCTTGATATTGCAGGCTTTGAGATATTCGAGATCAATGGCTACGAACAGCTTCTGATCAACTACACAAATGAAAAGCTTCAGCAATTCTTCAACCATCACATGTTCGTTCTTGAACAGGAAGAATACGCTCGCCAAAACATCAAATGGGACTACGTCAATTTTGGCCTAGATCTCCAACCTACTATCGACCTTATAGAGTCTACTGGAAACGTGATTGGTATTCTCAGCTGTTTAGATGAGGAATGCATCATGCCCAAAGCGACCGACCACACATTCACTAACAAACTACACGCTCTTTGGACCAGCGGTGAGGAAGAAGAATACCACAGTCCGGGAAAGGATAAATATGAGCCAACTCGCTTTCAGCAAGGTTTCATCATCCAGCATTACGCGGCTAAGGTTGAATATCGAACAGAGGGATGGCTGGACAAGAACAAGGACCCACTCAATGATAACCTTACTCGCGTTCTAGCTGCGTCTTCTGAACCTTACATCGCGACTCTCTTTGCAGAATACGGCGATGCCTTTACTCCTGGTGGGCCTAACAATGTCTTCGCTGCTGGCAAGAAGCGCACTCTGAAAAAAGGAGCATTCAGAACCCTTGCACAGCGTCATAGAGAACAACTTTCCAGTCTCATGACACAACTTCGATCCACCCAACCTCATTTCGTCCGTTGCATAGTTCCAAATAACTTGAAAAAGCCTCATCATATTGATGTGCCCCTAGTTCTTGATCAACTGCGCTGCAACGGCGTCCTAGAAGGGATCCGTATCGCTCGCTTGGGATACCCAAACCGACTCCCCTTTGTGGAGTTCCGGCAGCGATACGAACTTCTAGCTCCTAAAATTTTACCCTGCGGATACCTAGATAGCCGCGAAGCATGTCGTCGTATGGTCAGCTTCCTGGAGCTTGATGAGAACGTATTCAAAATCGGCACATCCAAGATCTTCTTCAAAGCAGGTGTTCTTGCGGAACTGGAAGAGCGCCGAGATAAGCTGTTGTTTAACATCTTTGCCCGGATTCAAGCCGCGGCGAGAAGGTGGACAACAAGAAGGCAGATGAAGAAAATCCTGAATAGGGCAATAGCAGTACGAACTATTCAGCGCAATGCGAGAGTCTATAACGAGCTGAGGGAATGGCCATGGTGGCAGCTTTACACCAAAGTCCGCCCTCTGCTTGCGGCTACAAGGAGTGATGAGGAATTGAGAAAGAAGGAGGCAGAACTGGCCTTAATCAAAGAAAGGGCTGAGAGGGATTCAAAGGAGCGAGAGGCACTGGAGAACCTGAAGATGTCTCTAGAGTCTGAGAAGCGTAAGGTTGAGGAGGCTTTGGAAGCGGAGAGGACGCTAGCTTTGGACAAAGACGCTTTGCTTGAACGAAGCAAAAGACGTGAAAGCGAGTTGGAAGAAGAAGTTGCTGCGTTACAAAGTGACCTTGATCTACTTGACTCTCAGCTTGATCGTGCTATGAAGCTGCAGAAGGAGAGCGAGGAGAAGTATGAGTCACTTAAACAAGCATTTGACCAGGCTGCTGAACACCTTGTCCGCATGGAAGCGGAACAGAAAGAATGGATGGACAGAGAGACCGAATTGTTGGAAGAGTTGACCAGTGCGCGTGAGGAGTGTGATACTCTCTCGCATAACCAGGAGGAGCTACGAAAAGTTGGCGAGGAATTAAAGAATATCGCTGTACAACAAGAGGAGGATTTGAGTCGGACAAGAGAAAGACTTGATTTGAATGCAAAGGAGTTTGAAAGTAAATTAGAGGTGGAGCAGAGAGCAAAGTAAGTTCTGTCTATCTTTTCCTTGACTTTGCACTGAGTGATGTACAGGGAAACTTTGAAGAACAGGATGTCTCATCTAGAAGATGAGTCTCGTTTAACCAAGGAGCAGTTAGTAGAAGTCACCCGGTCAGCGACAGAGTATTCAGACATGATTACAAAGAAGGAGGAACAAATCAGAGTCATAAGTAGAGATCTTGAAGACTTACGAGCCGATGAGAGGAAGAGGCAACATGAGATTGCGGAGTTGTGTAGTCAAAAGTCGACCCTTGAAGCTCAACTCCAAATTGAGAGGAAAGAATATGTCCAGGAACAGTCGACTCGGGACGCTCTACAAAAGGAACTTGACGACTTGCGCTCCTTACTCCAAGCCAAAACCAGTGAAGAAACCCGTCGCAACGAGGTCGAGAAGAGCAAGGAGGCTGAATTAGTTGACCTGCGGAATCAGGTCAACGAACTGAAGCACGAGTTGGCGGAGGCCAGAAGAATTGCTCTTGATTCGCAAAGCAAGCTTGAATTGGAGAGGACGAATGCAGTTAGGGAACATCGGTTGCTCGAGTCTAGCTATAACTCGTTGCTCAGTCGGGAGGGCGAGTCTTCGTCACAGTTGTCACGTACAAAGACGGACCTTGCAGAGTTGGAAAAATCAAAACGGGCTATAGAGTCGGAGTTACAGACATTTAGGACAAGACAGATCGAGGTTGACAGTCAATTGTCTGAGGCTGTGAAGAGTAAGGAGGTAAGCGAAATAACCTATATTTGATTTTCTTGAGGTTGAGTCTACACGTAGAACCTGGAACGACAATTGGGCATTGCCCAATCCCGATATGCAGACTTTGAAAATGTTGTTCTTGAACATCAACGAGAGAGGGACAACCACGTTCGTCAGCTTGATGTGACTCGCAAGGAGTTGGAAACACAGTCGATAAAGCGAGCCGAACTAGAAAAAATATATTCAGGCCAAAAGGCAGAAGTTATCAAGCTCAAGGATAGGAATGTCAAACTTGACCGGGAGCTTAATAAAGCTCTCAAAGATCTTAAGAATCGGGAATGGGAGATCAAACAGCTTGAGTCAAAGCAGGACAAAACCATTGTTGAGCATGTGCATGTTCTTGAAGAGGCGAAACGAGTCACAGATCGTCAATTGGCTGAAGTTCAGCTCGAGTTGCAGAAGAATCAGAGTTATATCAGGTCATTGGAGAAAACTCGGGGCCGTTTGATGATGGAAGCGGAGGATTTGACGAGAGAGACTGAAAAAGAAAAATTGGAGTTACGACAGAAGGAGAAAAATATCAAGTTTCAGGAAGAGAGGACAGCTCGTGCTTTAGCTGATGTGGAGAAGGAGCGACAAGCTCGTGATACAGCTGCGCTTGAGGCCCAACGATTAAGGACAGAGCTTGAGAGCACCCGAAGCCAGAGTCATGAGTTGGCCGAGCATTTAGCTCTTGTGCAGAAAGCAAAGGAGAACTTGGAGAGCGAGTTAGAACAACTAGCTGATGAAAGCGTCAACTCCGATTCATTGTCGAAAACTCAGCGACATTATGAAACTCGTATAGCACACTTGGAAGAACAGTTAGAGGAGACCGAGATGAATAAATCTACCGTTGCAAGGATCCGAGAAAACATTGAACGTCAGCACGCAGAAATTCGTCGTCTGGTCATGCAAGGTGCTCCTCGAGATGAGGATTTCCAGAACCGACTCCTGAAAGAGCTGAAAAAGGTTGATGGTATCCTCGAACGTGAGATGAACCGCAAGACACCTCGTCGGAGTGAAGTTCAGGAACCAAGGGATCTCGCCAACTACACACCAACTAAAAGCCGGTCCTCCACTGGTGCACCAAGCTCTCCTATAGTCGACCGTGAAGCTCAGCAAGCACGAGCCTCCAGTAATCAACAAGTCGCGGAACTAAAGCAACATGTACAAGTCCTTGAGCTTCAGATGGCGGCATCTGACCGGGTCCGCCATCACCTTGAGATATCTCTTCGCGAACTGACAGCAGACCTCGAAAGCAGCGATGGGTCTATAAACTACCTTCGACAAACACGTTCGCGATTGGCCGAGGAGAACGCAAGGTTGGACGAGTTGTTGAAGGATGAAGCTGATGCGCGTAGGACTGCAGAAACCGCTCAGGTTGAAGGAATCCAGGCCATGTGGGCGAAATTCCAAAAAACCATTGCGAATGAAAGAGACAGTTATCTCAGACTTGAAGAGTCCAAGAAAGCATTGGTGAGCGGGAATATGATAAACTCATACCCCAGTTATAATCATTCACCTCGGGGTCTAGCTTGTCCAGCAACGAGATGCTCGAGCCCAGATTGAAACCCAGAAGGGCCAGATCCGCGAATATACTCATGGAAAGAAACAGCTTCAGAAGGAGGTAGCAGAATTACGTGAACAATTAGAACATTCTAAGAACGAAGCTACCAGTAAGCTTTATGTCACATTGGATGGAGGATACAGCATCACACTTGATACAGATATGAGACGGCAGCTTGCGAAAAAGCTCCAGGATGATGAACTCGAGTCAACGACATCCGCAGCGGCCGCGTCAGGTGATTGCTAATACAGTACATCAGGATATCTCAACTAATTGAGGATTATCACAGAATTCAAGGCTGCCATTGAGTCATATCAGCAGAAAGAACAAGGGTACCTAAAAAGACTTGAATCCACCGAAATCGCGAGAGCAACGGCAGCTCGCGGCGAGGCATATAGTAGGTTGAGGTCCCTTTGAAAATTTCGTATCTAAGTTTTCTTCTAGCTCGGCGTACCCTCGAGACTACGGAGAAGGCATTGACAGATGCCAAGTCCGAAGTGGATTCATTTAAGAAGAACTTCCATTCTGCCGAAAAGAAATTACGATCGATAGAATCCAAGTTGGAGGAAGAACGTCGTGAAGTATCTGAACTTGCTGTCATACAAAAACGTCTTGAGGAGGAGCTGGAGGACGAGCGAGAACAGCATCAGAAAGATCTTTCTGAACGTGACTTCACAATTGATCAGACTCGCAAGAAGTACCAGTGTAAGTCGATCATCAATGATTTTCATTATCATGTGACACGTGAGTCTCCAGCCGAGCTAGCGCAATTGAGTGAAGAACTACAGTCACAACGAGACAGTTTGAGCCGGATCCGTGAAGAGAATCGTAAAATTCGATCCGACTTTGACGAACTTCAGCTTCGCTACGACGACGAAGTCTACAATAGTGGAGGATGGAAGAAGGAGAAGGAACGAATGGACACCAAGATTCATGATCTTACGAAGGCATTCGAGGCGTCTACTCACGCGCAGGGTGAACAGCAAACGCAGATTATAGCGCTTCATCAACAAGTTCGCGAGCTACGGACAGTACTGGACGATGCAGAGGCAGAACGTACAATGCTTCAGAAAGCTCGTCGAGCACTACAAGCAGAATTGGAGACTATCAAAATTGATCACGTCGACACGAACCGGTCAATGTCAGATACCGAATTCCAACGATTGCAATTGAAGAAACAAGACCTTGAGAGGACGCTGGAGGAACAAGGAGATCGTGTAACTCAAGCACTGGACAGAATGAAGAAAGCTGAAGCTTATGCGGCGGAGTGCTTCAACGAGCTTGAAAAAGTGAGAAAGGAGAATTCGACACTAGATCATCACAACGTATGTTATTGCAGCTCTGGAGTCATTGAAACTAGTTGACTCATCGTTGTACAGGCACAATTAGAAAAGCAAGTCAAAGAACTGAATGTCCGTATTGTGGACCTTGAGACGAGGTCATATGCTAACTCACCACGACCTGCTACAATTTCGCGACGAGTGGACAGCCGAATTGAAGAGCTCACCAGCCAACTCAACAAGAGTAGTCGAGATAGGAACGCTCTTGGGCGCTCGGCAGAAAAACTAGCCAAGGACGTCAAGTTCCAACAATCTGAACTCGAACGACAACGTGCCAAGTTTGAAGAGGATAAAAAGGAGTATGAGGCTCGCATTCAGGATCTGAGGAATGCTTTAGACACGGTGGTATGTTTCTAGGTGTTTTTATCCGAGGTATCAACCTGATGTCTTGCACAGCAAACGAAAGAACACGAGCTACAAGCAGCTAACCGTCGGGTAACACGAGAGGCTGTTGATTATAAACAGCGAAATCTCAAGTAGGTCATCATAATATGTCACTTCCTGCAGAACGTTAAAATTTGCCAATAGCCTGACAAGAGAGCTGGAACGACTACAGAATCGATTTGAACAACCAAAATCACCCCACGGCTCTCCTCGGAAATGATGCACGGCACTCATTCGCGAGATTTTTATTCATCTTGTATTTGTGTATTTGTATCTTCATCGCACAATATTGTATGTAATACTCACAGTTCAACCAAATAATTGTAAATAGCATTCGTAACTCGTGACGTCTCGCGAAGTAATTCCCATGTTGCCATCGGCATTCAGACAAGCTTCACGAGCTGTTAAGAGAAAACTGAAAGAGCAAAAAATTGAATCCCTGGACAGCAAGTATAATCTGAGTCCGGCGGCGGAACGAGTACGAAAGGTTCTGGAGAAAACACTCCAGAAGAATCGAAAGGATGTAGGTAAATTTCAGCGCTTTCTGGACCGAGGCCTTCCAGACGACGTGAGTGTCCACACGCGTTGTACTGTATAACATTCATGTTAATGAATGACAGGGGGGTGCCCAGGCACTGCAAGGTCGAACAAACCTCCTCTGGCGAGTACGGAAAGTGATCAGTCAACGTTTCGGCCCTTCTTTTCACGTCGAGACTTTCGGCAGCTCAACGTGAGTCTTCTCTTCCATTGCATTTTGACCCAACGTTGACGGGGACTCGTGAGTTATGGAGCAGCATCAGCGAAGAGCGACATGGATCTTATCATCCTTGTCAGTTTTATACGCCTACATTATGAAGCTTTTTCCAATTAAGACTGTTCAGGACAAATCACGACCGCTTGGATTCGACCCGATGAATAAAACAAAATCATCAAGTAACTCCCTTGGCCACATCATGTATTTTCACATACTGATTTTTCTCTCAGAAATATACAATCTGGGGTTCGTCGACATTACCCCAGAAGTTGTTCACGCCTGATAGTTTATCCCTCAGTTTACTTGCAGGTACTTTACGGAAAGGAGGGTTTCTCAAAGTCAAAGCAATACCGGCAACTGTCCCAATTAGTGCGTGTTCCCAGTTCATGAGTTTGCAAAAATGACCGACGGTAGTCAGTCAAGTTTGAGGATCCGAAGACAAATATAAAATGTGATATTAACGTGAATGAACAATGCGGGTATTGGAATACCATTATGATCCAACGATATGCAGAACAATCTCCACATTTTGTACCGCTGTTGAAGGCTATCAAGCTCTGGGCAAAGCCACTTGGTCTCAATACGCCCAGTCCAGAAGTAGCAAGAGCACCTGTCACTTTCAGTAGTTATGCTTACGCGTTGATGACGATTGCCTTCATGCAGGTGAGCTATTCGACATCAAACGTATCACTAAGCATCCGCTGATTGAAGAGTGAGATAGAGGCAACGTCTATTGCCCAATCTTCAGGATAATCTAAATGATATAAAGTCGCACTCGTTTTGGAATCGAAAACCCCTTTGGCTCTGCGACTTACGCTTCCACTCAAAATTGCCGCCTTTGCCGAGAAATGACGAAGTAGTGCTGCTGGAATTATTGGGAGACTGGTTTCAGTATGCTTTCCAGAGACCTCTCAGCAAAGGCTAACTTTTACCTAGATTTTGGAGTGAGTTTGATCCTACCCGACAAGTAGTTGACATTCGACTTGGGGGCATTCTTTCTCGCACTTCAGAGCCGTTGGAGCCAAAGGAACTTCAAACAAGACTTCAATCTCAGATGGAAGCTGACGAGATGCTGCAGGGAACTGGGGTTTCGGAGTTTACAGGCTCCCGGGAATGCGGGGATCGGGATCTAGATGAATATGACGGTCCACGAATACCTGATGAATCCCTTGAGCCATTCCATCTGCCTGGAGGCCAACTATATGACCCAAAGGCCTTGCAACGATGGGATTCTGACACATTTTGCTTGATAGATCCGTTCATCCTTATCCGAGTAAGTATACATAGGTGTTCTCATTGACCGATCGCTCAAGGGCATGTACAGAACGTTGCCAAAAATATTTCGACCGGGGTGTTTGAGTACTTTCAGGCCGAGTGTCGCCGGGCGGGTGCAGAATTGGGAAGGAGGTAATGCGATCAAGAGGGCTTGGCTATGTAATATGATACAAGAATCAATATGACACAAGAATCATGATCCTCGTAGTTTACAATCTTGATCTCATACCACCATCATGTCCTGGAGACTCCCAATGAAGAGTGCGTTGTGCCCTTTGGTCTCTACCTACGGGCTCTCATATCCCCCAGAAGCCAAGGAAAATGGCATTCTTTCCAGATCAATTACTCCCATACCCTCCCGTCCAACAACTCCCAAGCCTCTCCATGGATCTGACCAATTCAGGTCTGGAATGCTCACCATTCGCATTTTTTCCGGTGAGCAACATGCCTTTCTACGACCCAACATGGCTTGTTCATCCCGGATGATGCACCAGGCAGAGGACTCGCCCTACCACCCTCCACCCATCTTCCCGAGGGAATAGCGCGTGCATTGGAAAATGCACCACAAAACTCAGTTGGGAACAGGGAGAGTTTACAGCGTAAGCGCTTCTGGTGGCTGCCCTATGTGGTCCTCGAGTTCGATAAGAACGAGATCCTGATCGACGCTCTTGGGGGTGATCTCTCCAACCCCATATGGAACTACCGTGCCCAGTTGTGCGTTCTATCAGCCATTGTGTCGCATTTGGGTACCTGACACTACATTAGTGATGTTTCCCGTACTTCTAACATCTCCGTGTCATCCTATCTACGAACCGCTGCGGCCCAAGGTCAAGATGACATGGGTAATGATTTGCTGATAGCGCGCGTAGACCTGACGCCCATGCTCGATGGCCATGTGAGTCTCTCCAATAGATTTCATGATTGCTTAATGTTTGGAATGCCGTAGCACGCCTCCGACCAGTGGTACACGGCTACAGCCGGTGCAGGTTCTTTCCATCTTAAAATCGACTTCAAGCCCAGTCG
>Ga0153924_1000799_pt1 | contig 18326 bp, 6 predicted proteins | sample TSNJ008MetaG_FD_104709 | JGI IMG/M metagenome (GOLD analysis project Ga0153924, IMG submission 104709) | Attine ant fungus gardens microbial communities from New Jersey, USA - TSNJ008 MetaG | ecosystem: Host-associated > Fungi > Mycelium > Unclassified | place: USA: New Jersey, Wharton State...
ATAACAGATAAATCTTTTAACTTTGTATTTAATTTAATTAGTTTATTTGGATAATCAATAATTTGAGTTATTTGATATATTGTGGAAGATATTAAAATTGTATGGTAATTGGGTTAAGTTTATACAAAGTGTGTTATAGTTTTTTATATAAATTTTTATGATAAAATTGTTTAGTCTTGTTTTAAAATTTTAGTTGCTTATTATTGTTGTATTTATACATTTATGTATTGGTAATTTTTAGTTAATTCTTACTGTAATGTAATATTACATTGTATATAACTTGTCAAGTGTTATTTAACTGAGTTACTTTAAATAGGTTTTATTATATATTTATATAAATAATAATCAATATATTAAGTATATGGTTTATTGCTAGGTTAGAGTTTACATTAAGTGATTATGGTTATACATAATTAATTATTAACAGCTATTGCTAGAGTGTAAAAGATAAATAAAACTATAATTGTATGTATGTTACCTATTGAGTAAGTGAGAGGATAAGAAAAAAAAGTCAACAATATGTTGAAATATCTTTAACTATGTTTCAATTAGATAAACCTTTTTCATTGAAAACGTGTAATTAGAATTAGTTTTTAAATTAAATGAGAATGTATTGAAATTTAAGTATAAATACCGTGTGGTATATTTAAAATAACACGTGTAAAGAATGGTACGTTAAATGTGTTGGTAGATTTTAATCTAAATTGTAGATTGAATGTGTTTAGTTTTCAGTAAAACATAATATCCTAATAAATACAATAGTAAACTATTAACTATTATAGTAAAAGGTATTTAATAGTGTTAAGTTTGGAAAAAGGGAAAGATCTTGGATATTAAGTTAAATCAAATTTGAAGAAAACAGATATGTAAAATATAAAAACGTAAGTTTACTTAACTGTATGAGGAAGATAATGTTCAAGCAAAGTATGGATCATAGTAATTTGCTACATATGGTCAATGAGCTATCTCGAAAGCAACTTGATTAAGGTGATCATCTTTATAAACCTAATTGTAATTTACAATGGTAACCATATACACCTATAGAACTAAGCAAGAGGTAGCAATGTGCTTTTATCAAAAATAGTTTTATAACTAGTACTTCAATCTAAATTTAGATATTTTCAATTCTCAAATAACGAATTAGGATAACAAAGTTTGAAACAAACAAAACCACATTGGAATAAAAAGAAAATATATATAACACCTTTCAATCTAAACTATAGAAAAAGCGCATCAATTTAGATAAAACTAATAATAAACACACTCTAATCAAAGGTTATGCAAAATAATTAATTAAATTAATATCCATTAAAAACAGTACGTTATCATCTATACTTATATAAATATAAGCAGTAATCTGCATTCATCTTTACGAAATGTTTAACTTTAAACAATAAATTAATTCCAATCTTAATTTTTCTATGTTTGTCATCAAAACAATTAATAAATTAACACTCTAGTATATGGTTAACATTTATATACTTTGTTCATATATAGGGTATAATTAAATATATTAAATATTTCTGATATAGAAGAAGGTATAATTAGTATAATATTAGTTTCATAACTATTTAATTAATCTACACGTTTAGCATTAGGATAAGTTTTAAAAATTAATTTAAATGAATAAAAGGAGTTAGACCTGAAGTTATACTTTATAAGATATTAGAATAATAAGATGAAAATCCAAAGTAAGCATAAGCTAATTCAAGAATTAAATAATTTTATTAAAATCCTTATATTCAAGGTATAGTTAATAAAGTTTCTATTAACATTATAGTTTAACCCAAAGGAATAAAAAACCTCCTAATCGTCGATTATCTTGTATATTACCAATGCATTAAAAATTGCAAGATTTATTACATGAAACAGAGTAACATCATATTTACTAATACCTAAAGGTAATACCATATAACCTAGTTAAGATATACTACTAATTGCAATAATTATTTTTATCTCATTTTAACTAATCCACATAATGGTCAACGAAATCAATACTTTAACCTACTAGTGTTATAAATAATAAAGTAGTTGAACTATATTTAAAAAATAGAACTCCTCTTATTAATATATAAAATATAATCCAGCAGTTACTAGAGTGGGAGCAAGAATTAAAGCACTTACAAGTTAGGACTTTCCATACTTCCAGCTAATCAACTATATACTGGTATATTTTCAGTCTTAGCCATAGTTCCTATTAAAATAAATAAAACAATTATAGTTATAGAAGTTTCATTTAAAAAAGGACAAATACTAAATATAGTAGAATAATCTAAAGAACCAAATAATGTAAATAAGGATACAATTCCTATACTTAGCCCATATCCAATGTACTCAAATTTATACAAGTAATAAAAATAGATTAGTTTATGTGTTTATTATATTGATAATTTTATCATCAAAGGTTTTATTTATATATTAAATATTTACAACAATTAAAGATTTTTAGATTAAACTTTTTTAGTGATTTTATTTAATGGATTTTATTCATTATTATATTTACTTTGTTTTATAATATTGGTGTATTTTTTATACAGAGAGTTTAGTACATTTTATGTTTAAAAATTGAGTTTTATTTGATACTATTAATTTATTATTTAATACTTTAGGTATTTATATTTCTATGAATTGTATTTTTTGTTTTTAACTATTACATCATTATATTTTAATGATTTTGCTTATCTTTTTAAACTAAATTTATACAAGATATTGATAATTAGTGTACTGTATTTATTATTCAATAATTATTTAATTAATAAATTTATTTTTAAAAAAGTCTTTACTATACCGTCTTTCAATAAATTCCTATGTTACCTAATACAAGGTAGCTTACATATTCGATCCTTTAGTACTCTATAAGAGGTATACAAAGTTAATTAACCCTTTGCCGAGTCTCATCCTCATCGTTAAGATCTTTCTCACTTAAAAAAGTTTATAATAAGGTATAATATATATAGAACTATAAGGGCGGATAAACAAGGAATAGGTCTTACAGCCTAGGAGAGCAAATAAGTAGGTTTATACTAAAAAAGATAGAGTAGGTTTTCAATATTTAGTTAGTTAAAATTAACTTAAGATTAAATACTTTAAATTAAGAATGAAGAGTTAGCTTAATTATTTACTAAATATTTTATCATAATTAATTAGCTTTGTTAGGGTTTTTAGATAAATTGTTCTTATTAGAACTAAGAAGTAAAATTATTTATACGTAGGATTTATTTCAAAGTAAAGTTTAATGTAATTATACAGCATCTTTTAAATAAGAACTAGTTTATAATATAAATACATATGCTTGTATTATAGATACAGCCATTTTCTAAACCAATTAGTGCTACAAAAAATGCGAATAAGAATTAAAAAGGCAGTTATTAAACTAGTTGCAAATAATTAATATAGGAAAGTACTAAATATTTTTATTCAAGTATAAGCCATATTAGCAAACAATCGTACTCCTAAATAAAGAGCTCTGGCTAATTAACTTATTACTTCAATTAAAACTATAAGTGAACTATAACTAAAGGTGTACCTTCTGATATAAAAATTAACACAAAAAATGTAAACCATGTATATATAATGCTAATATTGTTACAACTATAAAATAGTAAAACTTAAACATACAATTAAAATAATACTTGTAGTGATAGTAAAGAATAAGGTATATTAGCTATTAAATTTTAAATAAATTTTAAAAAAGAAGACCCATTAAATAAAAGGTAAATATATTTTAATTATTAATCCTAATTGTTTCCGATCGAGCACGTTACAAGATTGTAATAACAATACAGGGGTATCTTCCAAAGAAGTTACTAAACTCTTGTTTAAATTATTCTCTAAACTGTGATTAGCTCTAAATAAAAGATGGATTTCTATTACTAATATAAAAACTAGTATATAACTAAAAATTAGTTAAACTTATATTTAAATAACCTAATAAAGGTGCATTGATACTAATTAAAATAAGAACTTCAAATTGTTATAAAGGACTTTTGATTAAAATCATTAAATTTAATGCGATAAGTTACTTACTTTACCTTAAACCATTTTTGGATGGCGATTTTTAATATATCTGACCCTTAGCAATTATATTGAATATTTTATATATATATATAAGCGTAGGCAAGCACAAATAAAAATAAAAATCTAAATAAATAAAAGCCGACTTTATTTCATATGGTTAATTGAGAAAATTAGGGGGAAAGCCGAGTATTTTAAAAAATTCATTTATAACAAAACTTTTTATTTAAAATAATTTGTTTGAGAAATCACAAAGATCGAACGAGAAGTAGTGGGGTAAATTAAATTTTAATCTTCATTTTCTTTAAATTTTTAGTATTTTTATATTTTTATAAATTTGTTATATGCTGTTTTTATTTTATATAATGGTGTTATACCATATTTTATTAAAAAAGATGTTAATTTAAATATATTTATTATATTGAAATACATTTGTTATATTTATACTTAATCCCTTGTATATACAATAAATGTTATTAATTAACTATGTTTTATTTTTAATACTAGAAAGAATGCAAAGCTATTTCTTCCGAATCAATTTTATTTTTAACAGAGCTCTTTAAGAAATACATTTTAGCCAAACTAGTTTTTGTTTCCTTTAGGAAGTTTTTAGTTACCCATCTCCAACATAAACAGGCGTTTTGTACAGATACTATTTCTATCTTTAGAAGAGTTTTCCATGTTAAAATATCGTTCCCATTAACCGATCACGGGGTTTAATTTGGTAATCCATTCGGGTGTCTACAAGTTTTTGCTTATTCTTAAATTTTCTTTGCAACGTTTGATGATATCTCTTACCTTGTTTTGTTAAAATACAATGCTATTCCTTCCGATTCAATACTTTTGAATAACCTTTTGACAGACCATTTTTGATATTTAAAGCTGTAGCCTAAAAAATCTAGGTATGCTCCTTGAGGAGTTAATTTTAATCTTTTTTATAAGGAGATAGCCAAAGACCTCTTTCTTTTAAAAACTGTTATATGGCTGGTTTAATATAATTGATAATGATGGTTTTACTACTAGCTATTACGTTTAAATCATCAGCCTACCTAAAATAGTTTACTCCTAGTATAATTATGTTACTTTATAAGTACCCTTTACACGAATAACTTGGTCTTTATTAGATACTCGAATGGAGTTATTTACCAGTTACTCTAGTCTGTTTATCGTCATGTTTGCTAGCGTAGGAGAAATGATTCCACCTTGTGATGTTCCTGATACAGGGTCAATTGTTTTATTTTCAACTATAAAATTGGGGGTTAAGCAGGATTTCACAACTAAATTTAGTTTATAAAAACATTTTTCATTATCCAGTCATGATTAATATTATCAAAAAAACCTTTAATGTCAGAAACAGCATATAAATTATACTTGTCCTTCGCTGCTATAAAGTGCTACCTGCAACTATGTTTTTAGTTCTAGCTAATCTACCTTTTTTAAAATGGAATTATTTTAACCTGATGTCCATTTTTGTTTTTTTACCAATATATGTAAGGTCGGAAACCATAACTATTAGGTTCGCTAGTTAATTAAACTAGAGGTAGTAAAACTAGATTCATTAGTGTTTGCTGCCTTTGCTTTATTTTTAGTTTTTATATGGGAATCCCAACGGTATTTGTTTGTTTAGGTATCGATACTTTTTGATAGCTTGAGGTTTGTAAATATTAGTATTTTTCAATGTATCTCTTACAAATTCACTTAGTTCAACCATAATTTGGCCAACATTATAGTTTAATGTCATTTTATCAATCCCGGGTGTTTTTGATCCTGCTTTTCTTCTAAGAAGGTAGTGGGAGTGTAGTCTAAAGTTCCAGGATTTAGCTAACAATGTCTTAAATTCATGAACTTTTTAGATCTTATTTTTTTAACTTGGCTAATTTAACTAGGTCACATTGTTTAGTTTTAACTCTATCATAAATCTCATTAAAATCCCGTATTTAAATTTAAGCGAATGAGGGTTTATTCCTATCTAGTATTTTACTAAAGTCCTCGTCTCGGAATAGAGTTACACCAATTTGGTTCGTTAAACATAAATAAAACTTACTGAATTCAGCAGTCTAATATCTTTTTTTTTTTAGCCCAAATCGCAGTTTGTTATCCTCCGCGTTACCGCTGGCCTTTTTTTTGTTTATCAGCTGTCTTGCCCCTGTCTTTATTAATAATATTCTTACCAAAGGCTTGAATAAAGTTAGTCCAGCTGGACAACATCTTGTATTCCTCTATTAACAGGGTTTTATAGAGAGAATTAGATTTGTATAAAGGAACATCATATAATAGGGCTGGTTTTTATGGGTTTAATCTCCGCTTTATTCTTGATTGCCCGTTTTATTGATCTTCTTATATAATAAGAATAGTTATACCGGTAATATAAGTTGTAAACCCCCCCCTTCTATAACAGTGTACCCTGTAATACCTATCAAAGATGCTGCGAACGCTTTATGATTTGAGCGAGCAACATTCCATAGAGTGGTTTAATGTTGACATGTGAACTGTCTTTCATACGAAGGTTAGCTTTCGCTAGACTTACCTCAACTTTAGCTCCAGGTATGGTAGTAATCGGTCTAAACCACCTTTCCATTTTTTCCAAATTAGCATTTTCTCGAATTATTAGCAGGATGGGACTTATAATAACCCAAAGCTTAAACCTGATCTTTTTGTTTTTTGTTTTTAACCAGTATTTCAACTGGTCTTGATCAGTAAAATTTCATGAAATGAAACGTCCAATAGGGGTCTAAACCATCCACTCCATTTAGTTTTATGTGGCACATCAACAAAAGCTGAAGGTAATTTTCTTTACCAATAAATAATTATAGTGTCATATAGTAAATCTAATTCTATTTCTAGGTATTTTGACCTTTTATTTTTAGCTACCTATTTTTTTTTATAATAGATTTATATACTAATTTATTTTAAAGATCCTTATTAATATTATTAATTTATTTAAAATCAGGCCTTCATAGTATTGATTAGTATAATTCATAAAATTATGATTTTGATTTTAATAAAATTTATGATTTTAATCCTTGAAATAAGCATTGGCTAAATAAGATAAACCTACTTATATTATACCGTTTTCTTTTTAATAAATTATGTCATTACGGTTTGCAAATATTAATATTAGAAGCCGGTTCCGTATAGATATTTATGTAATATCCTAATACATTCAACTGAATATTAAAACAAATGAATATATATCACCAGTATAAAACTGCAGTTTAAGTTGAATCAATATATATTGATTATCTAGTAAAATTGATAATACGGCATTCCAAATTTTACTTAAATTACTAGTAAGAATTTGATTTGGGAATACTTGATCATATAAGTCTTGTGAATATTCTAGCCACTCATGTGTATAATTTTTATATTTTTTGCGCATTATTTTTATAACTATTTTTAATAGAAAATTAAAGATAATCAACAAATGAATAGGGGCCCCGGGGAATATAAACTTTAAGACTTAAGAAAATGAATACAAAGGTTGGAATTTAATAGCATAACTAGGTTTAATTTAATTAAAACCAGAAGACAAACTAATCCTATTGCACTTAACTAAGGGTTATGGTAGTGGGAGAGATATACTATCTGCCCGGAATTGTCGTAAGAAAAGATAAGATTAACCTCTAAAATTAATCAAGGTCGAGTAACTACTAAACGACCCCTACTTTCTTTTAAAAGAACTTAAGCAAGGATACCTGGACGAATACCTCAGTTAAGGAAATTTGCAGTAGTAGAATTAGCTCCGAATCACCCAATGTAAAAAAACCAACAAAAAAATAAGGGTTTGAAAAGCGATAGCTTTTATTTTAAAAAAATCGCACAGGTAGAAGCAAATTAGCGACCTCAAGTTAAATTCTAAGATTATTCGGGACTTCGTATAAAAATAATCGCCCACGCTAATAAAATGCCAACGCGCATACCTAAAAGGCAAGAAACCGCGGCGGAGTACATTGAGCCACAGTCTAAAACTTACCAACAAGACCCTCTTACATGTGAGAGGACTACTTTTAATTGAGTTCAGCAAGCGTTAAATATAACCTATGCGACAAATGGCAAGAACAAAATCTCGTCCGCAAATAATAACTCAACGATTCCTGTGGCCAGACAGTAGAGTCTATATGACCTGGAAGTATGTTTTAATAGGCAACTTAGAAAAAAATGTATGAAAGAAGTACAACTAAATTTAGGCTGAACCAAACCTTCGAACGATAACTGTTTACCTACTATTCCTCGCGCAGGTACAGTAAAAAACTTAAAGCAAAGAAACAGAAGAGACTAAAAAGTTAGCGTCAACGTTAAGCGACCTGTGTTAGGATAAAAAGGGAGGGTGTTACTGAAGAAAATAGGAACAACAATAAGCCTCAATATTACTTAACATCTGCAGTAAAGATGATTAAATCTATAACCGTAGAGCTCTGTATTGAACGGACGGATAAGACTTTTTAGAATTGGGAAGTATTCGAGTAATGAAAGGTAAACTTCGTTATACAGAACAATATAACCTCGGTTCCTCATATTTTTTGATATAGCAAAATGATCCATACATGTTTTATTTACTTAACTAGTAATATTGTTAAGAAATTAACTAAAGGTTTTATAACTGGTGTTACTATTGGAAAATACTACTTTTTGTATGTAGGTGTTATAAATTCTGTAGAAAAGAACAAAAGAAAAAGATTAAAATAAAGGTAAACCTTCAGGTCAGAATACCGATCCGGAGGTGATCATCATAATAATTCAGGTGAAAATAGTCATCATTAAGTTAATACTAACAATGAAAGTACTAAAACTGGAAAGCCAGTAGTAACAGTTAATATAGATTAATATATAATATAAGATTTGTAATTTAATTAAGTCGGTTTTGTATTTGTATTTGTATTTGTATTTGTATTTGTATTTGTATTTGTATTTGTATTTGTATTAATATAACATTATTAGCTTCTCTCAAATTTAAAAAATATATTCAAGGTTTACTATCATAAATTAAGGTTTTTGTTTTTCTAATTTAATATATATATTATATATAATATTGTTAGTTTTTTATGTGCTATTTTGTAAGATTTTTAATATCTAATTATGAATATAAATTCTTCTAATTAAAAAAATGGCCCCGACTAAGCGCCACCCAAAAAAGAATTAAATTAAAACGAAAATTTAAGATTATTCTTTTTATTAGTTTTTTTAAAAAATTTTTATTTTTTTTTTCTAATGGATTAGGTATTTGCTGTTTTCTAAGTTATTCTCAAATTTTTATTTTGTATTACTGAATTAATAGAAGGAAATTTAATTTTAATTATTTCATCATTGATTTTTACTTTTAATTTACTGTCATTATTACCAAAGGATACTGCATCTGCACCATAAGATTTAATAATAGCAGATCTAAAGTTAGCATCAAAATCAAGTAAGTATTTATTATCAGAGTAAATATTACAATAAGCAATTTTTATTAATCCAGTTAAAATATTAACTTTAATACAAGGAACTGCAAAGCATTCATGAATTGAATCAAAAGATAGATTCTCTAATTCTTTAAGTTAATTAACGATAACTAAGCATAAGCTTGCAGCATCAAAAGAGTGTATAAGATTAGGCATAAGAGCAATTTTTTTGCTTATTAAGGTTGAATTGGTTTTTATTTAAAATGTTTAAATTTAAGATATTTTTAGTGTATGAAAAGGGTTTAACTTTAAGAATTTATGTTCCGAAAATTTGTTGGTTAATGACTAAACAAGTTGGTAAATACCAAGGAATAGCTATTTTTAATTTATTTTAAACATTAGCAACACCTTTCAAATATTCCGATAAAGCAGTCAATTTAGGATAATCATCAAATATTGAAATAGTTAAAGCTTTTCTTAGGTTTTTTTAAAAACCATTTAGTTAAAGATAACTTCTTTTCTTTTGATTGGCTTTTAACTTTCATTTCATATATGTCAAAATCTTTTTTTTTTTGTTCTCTGTCCCCCTTTTTGTTTAATTCCAAAATCATAAAAGTTAGGATTTTTCTTTTGATCAAAACTATCTTTAAGATACTCAATAATAGAAGAAGCAGAGGCATTATAAGGTATAGCTATAACAGCTTTTTTAATTATACCTCGAAAAATATCTAAATTAGCTAATTTTGCATAACTTTTTGTTATCTTTTGCACTTAGTTTTATTTTACCTAGTTTAAATTCTTCTAATTTATCAAAAATTATTTTTAAAATTTAAAGCAATAAAGGCATAAAAATCTTTAGGCATATCACTCATTTTAGATTAATTTAAATTTAGCTCTGTTAGCTAATGAAAGATCATCAAATAATAAACTTAAATGTTGAAAACCATTACAACTGGCATCAAGCTGGATAGGTAAATTAATTAAAAAATATTTACTGTTATTTTTAATGCTTCAACATACTTTTGTATTAAAAAAGAAGCTAAGGAAAAGTGTTTTGTTCTCACCTTTATTTAATAAAATACCATTATCGAAATTGATAATATCTTCTAATTTATGTTCAACCCGGGCTATTTTATCTAACTAAGATTTTTTCCTAGATTATTACCAAAACAGTTAGCACCAAATATTTTTAAGTAGTTAATAGCATCTATAGCATCTTCTTCAGTTAATTTAATTTCTTCTTCTTTACTAAATTCTATTAAACCTTTAGATAATTCTATACCTTGATAATTTAAGTATTATGTAATACACTATAATCTTCCTTTATAATATAAGGTAACATAAAAATAATTTGATCCTACATCTCTAAATATAGTTGCCAATCCTAGATTGTTCAGTTCTAAGTGTTTTTTACTATTAAATGATGCAAGTTATTTATGTTCTTTCAAAGTAAGTTTATCTTTTTGGATAAAGGATGAATATAATTAATATTTGTAAATAAGCCATATTTATTGTTTGTTTATAATATAAAATCCATAACCTTTTTAATTAATGTTAAAAGCAACCGAGTTAATTTGGTTTACCATTTTTAAATTATCATTTTCTCTTAAGTTGATACTTTTGGAACTTACTTCCCAATTAGATAATATTATTTATTCGCTATACTCTTTTTCGTTTAATAATTAGAAATTCTATTAGGTAAACCCTGAATATTGATAGAAATTTTTAATAGAGGCATCAAATTAACCAACTCAGATCCATTAAATATTATAGTTTTTTTTTGTTTTTTTTTTTCATTTCTAGCTAAAACTTTATCCTCAACTTTAATAAGTTTAAATTCTGTCATAATATTAATTAAATGATTTTCAAGATCAAATCGTAATTGGGTATTTGTTATTTGATAAATTAATTCCTGATTTTCTTCTTTCCATTGAATGTAAGTTATATTAAGATTAGATTGTTTTTCTTTTTAAATAGGCCAAGTATATAATTATTTAAATTTTAATTTCATAAATCTATGGTAACTTAACCTTGATAGGTTTTATTTTGAAAAGATGGTTATTAGAAATAATATTTATTAATCTTCCTTACATTATCTGTTTAAAAATTATGTACTTGTTTGACATTTTATTAAATAATTTTATTTAGATAAATCTTTGTCTTTTGTTAATAACCTTATTTTATAATTATTAATATTTTTTGCTAGTCTTGGTTTTAGTTAAATCAATTTAGGATTTATTGCCTTGTTAATTTGATTCTCGTGATGCTTATTAACTTGACTTTGACTAGATAATTTAAATTTAGTCATTTCTATTGCTTGTTTTGTAATAATTGTTTTATTTGTAATTGTTTACTTGACTCATTGTTATGTTTGATATTTATAATTAATAGTAATTTTTTTTAAATAGAACTATATAAATCATATGCTATACTTGTAATACTTAATTTCCCTTTACCTTCACCTATAGTGGCTTTATTTTCTTATAACCCGGATAAGGAGTTATTGTTATTTAACCTTTTTGTTGTTACTTTTTGTAAGGAATGTAATCGAATCCATTATAACTTTATTTAAAAATCCATAAATATTAACCATTCCATAAAGCATAAAAAAAAATAATATCTTTATAATAACTAGAACTCATAAAAATTTTACTCCTAAAACCCTCCCTTGTAATGCTATTAACCACTTGTTTATTAACCATTAATTGCACTTATATAAGTGCTTTAAATTTAAATGAATATACTAAATTATCTAATAATCAGTTATTTATAATAAGCGTCCGCCTACCCCTACCTTGCAATACCTAGCGTTTGTGTTTGGTTTTCATTTATACCTAGGTAAAAAGAATCCTATCGGCTTAACTTAATTGGTTAAATTATTTATTCTTGTTCATATATTAGAATAACTAGTATTAATTATAATTTTGTTTAATATCAATAGTTTTGAGTTTAAATCTTAAATCGGCCTTTTATTAATTAATTTGGATCTAATACCATGTATCTTTACAAATTTTGGTTTATTCTGTTCTGTTATTGTTCTGTTATGTTATGTTTTTTTGTTCTGTTATGTTGTTAATCTTAAAACTTTTTTAAAAAATTTCTTAAATTACTAGCGCTAAATAAATTAGCTCAAAGAATAAGGGTTACATATAAATAATAAATATCAATAATTGATAAAATCATAAAAGGTCAAGATGAATTTGTTAACTTATTAAATTTATAATTTAAAGATAAAGACCATAGAGAAATATTAAGTACTATTAAATAACCATTCCAATTTTTAAGTATTTACCTTGCAATATCGAAAGTTAACTATTCGTTTAAAATGATTAAAGATATTAAATATATAAATATATGTAATCTATACGTAGTTAATCATAGCTTAAATGAAGCAATGTGTAAATTTACACCACTTATCAACTTAACTAGAAAGAGTAATGTAGCCGAAAAGACTAATTTAATTTTATTAGCGATAATTATCTAAAGATTTCTATGTATTTGCCTTTTGTACATAATTAAATAGATAGCTCTGAAAATAATAACAATTTAAATTAAATATTAATAAAGATTTTATTAAAAAAACTGTTCTGACAATTCATTCAAATATTAAATCATATAAAATTTATAAGCATATTATAGATAAATGTCAAAAGTATAGAGATGGTAAATTTTAATAGAATTCAATTTGATTAAATACTTATTTCACCAAAATTTATTTTAAAAAATATAAGTAAATACTTTATAAGTTACTTAAAAATTAAGAGTACTAGAATTAAATACTATTCTAAACTAATTTAAATTTTCACTAATTTTATTTTTAACTTTTATTAAAAGTTTTTAAAGCAAAATACTACACTTAAATACTATTACACACAAAATTAAAATAAAAACTTGAATATTTTAAACTAAAAATAACAAAAAATAAAAAGATAAAAAAATACAAACAAAAAAGAATGAATACTTTTCTACACAAAGGTATTTAAATAATAAATTAATACAAAATGACAAAATTAAATATAATTAAATATAATACAAAGTAAGGTAATGTAACAAAAAAAATAAACGAAAAAGAACCACAAATTATTGAAAGATATATAATAAATTATGCTAATTAGTCCAATGTCTATAAGTAAAATATACAAGTAACAAATAATATTTTTCCTATTATAATAAAGAAATTAAAGCAATAAAATATATAAAATATAGTTATTTAATCAATAATCACCCCTGAATAAAAAAAGGGAAAATTTAGTTTTAAAACTTGTCTTTGAGAGAGTGAGGAGAGTTTCACAGGAAAGAGTGATGTTTAAATAAGTTATTTAATATGTGTAAGCTTTTATTAATTATTTTAATTTTTTAATAATTCTTAATTGTATTCTTATAATAATTAGGGATCTTTTTTATGTGGCCTACTTGTTTTATTTTTAGTTTTAGTTTATTTATTTGCTTTTGATTTTCGTTTCTTCATTGAATGAGTTTCCACATATTTTTTTTTAGCTAATTTTATTCTTATTTCTAATTAGGATACTTATTAATGAAATTTTATTCACATTTAGTTTAATTATTTTAATAATAGTTATGTTTATGATAATTTTATTATTAATATTTGCGAGAGTTTTAGTTTATATTTTATTAATGATGATTTGAATAATAGAGATTTTTTTTGTTGTTTTTTTTCAAATAAATTTAGTATTTGATAGTTTGGTCTTGAGGCATCAGGATTTATTGAAGATTAATTAAATATATGTTAACATTTTCTAGTACTATTGTGATTTTTCTTAACGCTCCAATTTAATTTTATATTAAGACTGTATACCCTTTTTATTATTTTTATTATTTTCTAATTTTTCTATTATTATTTTTAAGTGTTTTTCTTATTTTTTAAGTGCATCATTTAAAGAATCTATATTTAATAATGTAAGTCAATTAGCTAAAACAGTCCTATGATCCTAATAATTATTATTATTTTTAATATCATTTATTTTAAAATTTATATTTTTTAAATCAATTTCTTAATTTTAAATTACTTTTGATTTTTATTTGTTTTGTCTTTTTTTTAGTTAATTTAACTTCATAATTACATTTATTGATTGATGTTTATATAAATTATATTTATTACTTTAATAATAAAATTTGCTTCAAGTTAAAAGTAACTGATTACATTAAAACAAAAACAACTTCGACTATTATGAAGGAAATATATAATTATACAAAGGTTGCTATTAGAATTTTAAAAAAAATTACATTTTACCTGATATTTATCTTGTTTGTAAAAAAGTTTAGTTAATTATTAATCTTTATTAGAGTTTATAAAAAGTTTTTAATAGAAAATTTAAAATAAATCAAGTATATTTAATTTGAGAGATAGAAAATAATAAAGTAGCTAGAACCGATTTAACTTTTTTTTTTTAAAGTTTATAAAATAAGTTTCCTAATTTTGATTAATCATGATTTATAAGATGTTGAAAACTAAGAAAAATAAAAATTAAAATTTAAATTGTTATCATTAGTTATTATTTTTAATAACGTTATAAATAAGGCTATTTAATTGAAATGTAATCCAATTTGTAATTACAAGAGAATAAAATTATTCAAAATAAAGCTATTTTCTTTCTAGAAGAGCTGTAAAACTTCGTGGTCTTCACATTTTGATAGTCAAAAAGAATTTAGGATAAGTAAATTAAATCCTTTAACCGATTCAAATTATGAGGTAAAACTTAGTTTGTTCATATAATAGAGTTGATTTTAGCTAACCTTGTTTCTGAAATAAGAAATTTTAAAAAAAGATTATTAGTAGATGTTTTGCGCATCTGAAAAGTTTTTCAATAGAACAATTAGATTATTAAAAATATAAGTAACAAAAATAGTTGCTGGTCGATCCGTAAACTTACTCTAAGTATAAAGTATTCAAATTTAGCGCAAGTTGGTCATTATTTAAATTTTATTTCTAAAACTTCATTTGTTGTGAATTCATCATTAAATTTTAATGGCAAACTTTCGATTTTCCAAAACCTGAAAAATTAATAAAACTCACAAAACAAATAACAAATTCATTTATTGAGGGGAAGTTGTATAATCTAAAATTTTACTTCAAATTCTAAGTGAATAATAGTTAATGGAAGGATTGAACTGAGCCTAAGGAAGAACATAAGCTAATATAGCAGTTCCCATCATTAATATGATTACACCTATAGCCCATACTAAATATTTAGGATCGCGATAAAACTATTTAACATACCTCTTGCAATCTGAACAAAAAATATGAAAAAGAATTAAGCAACATTATGTATGGTCAGTTTATGTTTATTTTATGTTTAATTTTACTGTCCACATAAGCTATTAATTTTATATTAAATAAAATGGTATTATTTAAGTAGAATATAATCAGTTTTTAAATATCAAGACTATTTAATATACCTTTGTATCACGAGCTTAATCTTTAATAATAATACTAATCTACTCTTACTAATAATTATGTATTATAATAATAAATGAATAATAAAGTTCTTAAATAAGAATACTTGACGAATTATTTAATAGATATAAAATATATTAGCTGACTTAAAGATAGATTACCAGAAATAAAACTAATACTTGGACTTTTAAAAAATAAAATAAATACGAATTTATTAGTAATATTTAAGCATAATTAAACTAACCTTACATACTTTCTAATTAAATTATAACTTAATTTATTAATTAAATAATAAGATATTAGGCCTTTTGTATAATCCTTAAATTTCTATTAATAAAGGGTTTAAGTAGTTATCTGTGTGGCTTTTCTTTAATGGCTTTTATTTGTTTTTTATTGATACTTTTTAATAGCTAATATTAAATCGGTCATTTGCGTACACTTTAATCTTTCATTTGCGTACACTTTAATAAGAACAGTCCGTATATTTATTATTAATCTTTTTAAAAATGGGTTTTTAATTGGAACTATCTTTTTTAGATAGACTTATATATATAACTAAGTCGACTAGACCTTAAATATACCTAAGTTGTATAAATTATACAAAAAGGGTTAAATATTTAGTACACATTTATTTAAAAAAGTTATTAATTAATAACTACTAGTATTAAAACTCCAATGTTGTAGTTATTTCTTATTTATAGACTTTTATTATATGAATAAAAATATAAGTGGCATACCAAAATATTAAGAGATTATTTAAAGTAAAGTATTAGTATCAAATTAAGTTTTTAATTAAGCTAGCCGGTATTATATTTTAATAATATTACATATAATAGAATATAATTCGTTTATTAGCATTTTAATACTCCTTATTTATTTATAATCTATGATGAAAGTAAATTTAACATTTTTCTAATTTACCTATTACTATTTATGAGCTTGACAAAAGGCACGACTTAGGTATAAAGTCTAAACTTTTAAACTCAATACCAATATCAACCCAATTAAGGTATTAGGTCTTAAACAAATAACTTAGGTAAATTTTAAACAATCTAGTCCAAGTCAATATCTCTAGTTTTTCTATTATAAATTGATCTTAAGATCGTTATTAGAGATGAGTCGAAAAAATATTAAGTTTAAATTTTTCATAATATAAATTTATATAGTAAACAAAATAAACTCTTTTGCTCAGATATTTGTGCAGCTTTACCTATATCTCAAAAATTGAGTATAAAATAATATTTTATTTAGCCTTTTTTAATAAATCCTCTATTTAGAGAAAATTAGTCTAACATTTCGTAACAGATTTTTTGTTTTGTTTTTGTAGTAAATTTATTATACGATCTTCTTCCTTCGTTAATAAGTTTTATATAAATGTGCAATACAAAATTGGTACTTACAATAGACCAGCATTCTTTTCTTATGTACCAAAAAAAATTAAGAAAAAAAGAATAAAAAGCTTGAACAAGTTATCCACAAATAATTGTGCAGAATTAAAAAAATGGGTAAAAATAAAAGGCAAAGTGTCCAATTAAAAGAATATACTCATATAAAATTACCCCCCTCCCTAACTGAAAATAAAAACCGCAAATAAAAACTATCAAAAATAAAAATAAATTTAAAAAAATAAAAATAATAAAAATTAATAAATAAAAATAATACTTGGGACTCACTACCTATAAAAATAAAAATATAAACTTGTATAATAAATTAAAAAAAGTTAACAAAAAATACACAAACCCGCATATCGGTCCAAACCTCCAAATTTTAGAAAAAAACATCGTCGCCAAAATAAAATTTAACTCATGAGAAAACTAGGGCAAAATAAAAATTTAAATTATAACAGAAATGTCTGAAAATATGGAATCTCAACTCGATATCTTAAAAACAGCTAAAAATAACAAAAAGTAGAAGGGTTTAACATGGGAAAAAAATCTTGCAAAAATTTCGAAACCAACTTTTTTCAAAATCTACAAAAATAAAAATTTCTCAAAATATCATAAATTTAGTCTACTTGGGTCAGCTCTCATAAATGTGTTATTTTGGTCTCCTCTAAACTTTAAATCTTGCTCTTATTACTACTCGCAATATGACCAATGAAATTAAATTGCCCTAATTAAAATTAAACTAAGTCAAAATTCAACAATAAAATATAATATTTTACATAAATATCGCTTTTCGTTTCAAGTAAAATTAAAATAATAAAATATATAAATATACAAAGTTCCTATATTGAATGCAGCCTTTGCTTTACATAAATTTTAAAAAGATACAAACAAAATGAATCACACAACAATAATACATCCTAACTAGTTGAAAAGGAAATAAAAAACTTGTGACTGTGGGCCAGAAAATAAAAAAGATATAACAGTATTTCAATGTTTAAAGTTAATAAAAAAGTTAAAAAATTATAAAAAAGTGTGGAATATCTTAAAAGAATAAAAATAAAAAATATTATAAAATAACTAAAAAAGTTGCATTCATTCTTGTTTTTTGAAAATTACGGTAAGTTTGTC
>Ga0153924_1000803_pt1 | contig 18286 bp, 20 predicted proteins | sample TSNJ008MetaG_FD_104709 | JGI IMG/M metagenome (GOLD analysis project Ga0153924, IMG submission 104709) | Attine ant fungus gardens microbial communities from New Jersey, USA - TSNJ008 MetaG | ecosystem: Host-associated > Fungi > Mycelium > Unclassified | place: USA: New Jersey, Wharton State...
CGCGCTGTCACTTTAGTGACAATCTTCTTATGAAGCGTCATGCGCATCCTTAGCGGAGCGCTTTTTTGTCTTATAGGATTCCATTCCTAATATGGAACGAAATGTAGTACTTTCCTATAAGACAAAAAATAAGGAGCTACCGCACTTGTTCAAAATGTACCGAGACGGACCCGGTCAGAAGGATCATGAACATATGCAGACTGATGTGTATTTCTTAAGATAATAGATTCGATTTGGTTCCTATGCGAAGTGCGTTCAAACATCGTGCGTTCACGAAGCATAGGAACGATCCACAAAGCGAATCTATTGTCTGCTAGAAATACCATTAGTCGAATCGTTCATGATCCTTCTGACCGGGTCCGTCTCGGTACATTTTGAACAAGTGCGGTAGCTCCTTTTAATTTAATAAACCATTACCCACCTATTTTCTTCCGTATAAAAAATAAGTGATACTGAAAGCTCTATTCCATAGATATTCAATATACATTGATGCTCAATAGAAGGAATTCCCGAATAGTTTTTCTTTTCCGTATATAAAACCTGAATACTCCTGATTGTTCTTACCGTCCCGTCCTCATCTTCATACTTAATTTTGAGCGGAATGCTTCTTCCAGACTTTGTATACCAGCACTCACAGGCAATATCCATCCGATTACCCTTTTTTTCCGGGCAAATATTTTCATTTGTGTTAATCCCTATTCCAAAAGCCATATAAATTAACACCTCATTTCTACACTAATCTATTTTTTCCTTTGTATAATCAACGGTTCTTTTCTCTCTGCTTATTCCACCGGATAAATGGTCGATTGGGCCTTTCACAAAGACAGCTCTTTTTACTGCATCTATTCCATACCGATCTCTTATGATATCAACTGCCTGATCTAATTTTTCTAATCTATCATAATCTGTATAATCAAACATATTCAATTGACGATTCGCTGTCTGATCTTTGATTCTACTTGTGTGTATTCCTAAATGTCTGATCGGCTTGCCATCCCATAATCGTTCAAATAACCGGCTTGCATACTTATGAATCTCTACTGTGATATTGGTTGGGCTTATTAATACCATTTGATGGGATGCATAATGAAACTCATAATCTTTTATTCCTACTGTTACTATCTCAGCTTTTACATTTGCATGCCTTAATCTTGAAGCTACGGTTTCTGCCAATGCCAGTAAAACCATTTTTGCAATGCTCGGATCTGTTACATCAAATGGAATTGTCGTTGAATTACCATATCCTTTATTCGGCGGAGGTGTTGACTCCACTAATGAAAAATCGTGACCATTTGCAAAATCCCAAATCATTTCTCCATGTTTTTTAAAATGTAATTTCAATATATCAATATCCGTATTTGCTAATTCTCCTATTGTTTTAATTCCAAGGCTGAATAGTTTTTTAGTTGTAGCTCTTCCTACAAAGAATAACTCCGATACAGGAAGTCTCCACATTTTGTCTTTCATTTCATCCGGAAACAAGGTATGCACCAAATCAGGCTTTCTAAAATCAGAAGCCATCTTCGCCAGCATCTTATTGGAGGAGACTCCGATATTTACGGTAAAACCAAGTTCGTTATGGATTCTGTCTTTTAATATATTCGCCGTTTCAACCGGGGTTCCAAATAAGTTGATTCCTGTCATATCCATATATGCTTCATCAATGCTGTATTGTTCTACACTGGGTGTGAAATCCTTTAAAATATTAATGAATGCCCGCGACGACTTTTCATATAAATTATAATTTGGCGGTACTATCAAAAGTTCCGGGCATTTCTGCTTTGCTTCGATAATTGACTGCCCTGTCTGTATCCCGTATTGTTTTGCGGAAAGTGACTTTGCCAGTATAATTCCACGTCTTTTTTCTTGATCTCCGCCTATTACGGACGGAATATCTCTCAAGTCTAATTTACCGCCTAAGTGTTTGATTCTGTAAACTGCCTCCCAACTTAAAAAGGCCGAATTCACATCTATATGAAAAACCACTTTATCGAACATCTGTTCTTACCTCCATAGGGTAATTGTAACGGATTATAAGTCCCTTGTAAAGTGGAAATTGCTGGCTTTTACAGCGCTATTTTACAGATTTAATGTCTCCTGCTTATATTCATATTCTACTTCTAATAATTTTGGTGTTTTTTGTAAAATATCTTCTGTTTTTTCTTTATGAAACAACCATTCTTTCACTTCTTCTGCTTCTAATATTAAAGGCATTCTGTTATGAACCGGTTCTACCGATACATTCGCTTTCGTTGTTAGAATTACAAAACAATTTGTATCATTAAAGCAATTATAGCACCCTGCCATATACATAACCTTTTTATCTTTTCTTGTAAAAGTAAATTTGTTTTTTTCTTTATTCCACTCATAAAAACCTTTTGCCGGAATAATACATCTTCTTTGTAATATGGAATTTCTAAATGTCTTTTTTTCTAATGCAGTTTCTGCTCTTGCATTTATCAGGATACCTTTTCCATAAGTGATGGGAAAGCCCCATTTATAATTTTTCAGTCCTATATTATTTTGATTATTCACTAATACTGACGTTTCATTTGTAGGATATACGTCTTTTCTTTCTTTTAATAATTGTGCATCTAAATCTCTTACCATTTTTTCAATTTCTCTTGCTGTTTCATCATCTACATAATATCTTCCACACATATGATCACCTCATTTCTATTATCCACCCCAAATGGTCGTTTTAACTGCAATTTATAACCATATCGCTTCGCTTAATATACTTTGACCGTGTAAGTCTTCAACGCATACCATCTTGACTAACAGCCACGCACGTTCTTCTTCGGTCAACTTGTGGATTTTTAGCACCGGTTCGGAAGTGGACATCCGCTTAGTAATACTATCAATGGCGTGGCTTTTATTCTCGGCAGAAAAAATGACATTTTGCCATGCCATTTTTTTATGAACGAGAGCCTCCATGAATTTATCGTTCGTCATATCGCCATTTAATAACTTTTTAATCTCTGAAAGTGAAAATCCGAGCTGCTTGAGTTCAAGCAATGCGTCCAACTGCTGCACTTGGTCAGCGTTGTAATAACGGTATCCCGTTTTCTCGTCAATTTTATACCCGTCGGCTATCCATGAACCGCTTATAATTAGAAGCATCAAATACCCTCCCATCCCAAACAACGGCAGGATAGCGGTACTTAGTGCGTTTCGGTTTCGTATCTTCATTTTTGCTCGAAGCAGGCGCAGACTGCTCTGCTCAAACCGCTTCATAAGATAATCCTGCCCGCCATATAGTGCAGCTATGTCGGCGCAGGTAATCAGCGCAGTCAACTCGCTTGTATTTTCAGCTGTGGATTCAAGAGATTTCTTGTTAAGCCCCGGCATCGCCCGTGCAATAAAGACCTGACCTATGATTATATGGGGGATGACAAACAACATAACCCACCCGAACATTCTCGGATTCATGTTCCATAAAATCACTGCCGATACTCCGATTTGTAGTATTGCGTTGACTGCATGAGGCAAGTGAATGGATTGTGAAAACGGCATTTGCACATCGGTGTTCAACCGTGTCAGCCATTCACCATGTGCAGTCGCCTCAATATGTTCATATGAAAACTTCAAAATTCTTTCAAACAATTTAACACGTAGTTTGCTTTCGATACGTGTTACAAAAGGCGCATAAATACTCCATATGATTCCATTATACAAGAAAAGGCAAAGACTTGCAATTCCAAAAATCAAGCACACCGTAGTTAGTTGTCGATTGTCTACTAGTCCAATAGCGTTAAAAGCATATTGTAAAAAGACGGCTTGTATTATAGTCATAGATAAGCTTACAGGAGAACGCAGTATAAGCAGAATTATAAAGCTCACCCTTTAGCCTGTTGGCTGCGTTCGGTGGCATTTGCAATAATTTTACTTGAATAAAGCACATAAATTAAAATAACAAGCACAGGTAAGTTTACCGTTAACGTCAGTTTCATGTTTAGAATTAATAGCCATGCGAATGTTGCAATAAACCTAACACTGTCATCAAAAATCTGAAATAAATTATTGTTTAAATATCCCGAAATATCAGCAATCTCGTTTTGCAGTTTGGATAGTTGTTCACCCGCATTCAAGCGTTCAATCTCGGGTATGGATAGCGTCGAAAAATAACGTGCGTATCCCATACGTAAATCATGTGTTAAACTTTCGCAGGCAAATCCAGAAATATAGTCCTTTATATAAACAATAACGCCCATACCGAGTATTGTACCAATTGCCAAGACGATTATATCCATTGGCAATGGATTTCCCGTGCTTACTGTATTGATAATGCTGCTGAGCTGCGCGTTCCACCATAATGTAACCGTTGTAGCCAATCCGCTTGCACAGACTGCCGCAAGTGTTAATAGAAACTGTTTTCTCAGCATTTGTACTAGTAGTGCCATATGCCCACCTCCTTTGGCAAATAGTATAAACTATGTCCCGAGGACAGAGTCAAGACATTTTATTATGTTCATACGCAAGGAAGTGACTTCCTCCTCGTAAAAAGAATTAAGCCACTTCCCTATCGTAACCACTGTGAAAGGTGATTATATTATTTAATTAAACATCATGGTGTAACATTATACTGCGTGGATTACATCCAATCCTGACCATGAATTTTCAAAAACGACACTACGCTTTGGTAATAAGCTAAATGACCTTCATTTACCATTCTGATACAATTCTCATCTCCGGCAGCAGCTCCTTTAGAAATATCATCACAAAAATCTTTTTGAATCCGCAGAATCACCCAATCCATTAAATCTGGAGGGCAGTCCATACCGTAGGCATCAAAAAATATCTTGATGCGCCGCTTACGCTCGGCCGCATGTTGTGATGGTTCATAGCTGACACTAGTCAAAAGTTCAGGGACAGGAACATGCGCGGTTAGCGGGATGACGCTATACAATGATGTCGCTAAATCCCAAATACGCGTACCCGGACAGGCAGAATCAAAGTCAAACAAACCTGTTAAATGATCATTAGCAAACACGAAATTCCAAATAGCAGTATCATTATGACAGATTGTTTCCCACTTTTCTTGTGGAAAATTGGGACTTTTCCAGTTGTTTTCAATCGCCTTTGGTAAAAAACCTATTGATATATCATGCAGTTTCCGCATAAATTGTCCCATATCTCTAACAGTCTCGTCTGAATTGAGACATGGATGGAACGCCGGATAATCAGGACCCATCGTTTTTCCATGCAGGAAAGTAAGAATTTCGCGTCCTTGTTCATCCATTCCACGAAAACGGGGCACACCAGGCATACCGGCTTCTTCTAAATACAGTAAATACGAATGGAGCATGGAGTCTCCTTTCACTTTTCGATGAACAGTGTCTCCAATTTTTACTACTTGGTTCATGTTTCCACCCGATAGAATTTCACTTTTTGATTCCATATTAATGGCTCCTTCTATTTTATATTTTTTAGCCTAAAACAGAATCAATAAGATTATTAGCGACAAAACCTACTCCATACAAATATCGCTAATCGATCAAACTGTTCTGTATGGAGTTAAGCCTGAAGAGCATTCGTCTGTTCATATACATTCTCCTTCTAAAAATTGCAAGATCATCTTCCAAGCAATTTTTCATATACTTTCATCAATTCAATAAAATTTTCCGACTTACCGCCGATATCCGGATGATATTCTTTGACGAGTTCCCGGAATCTTCTCTTTATATCTTTTTCATCAGCATTAAACGGAAGATTGAGCTGTGCGAGAATAGCCGGGTCATATGTTTTTACTATTGTTATCTCATCTTCCTTATAGAGTTCATAATAGACAAGGGCAAAATATTCATCTATTACACTTCGGTATTCTTCATGGCTCATAGCAGCAAGCACATTCAATGTATATTTTGCTTTTCCTTTGGGTTCTTCATGCAGGTCAAAAAAATCATCCCAAACCAAGAATGCTTTTGTTCTTTTTTCGCTACTAAATCGGATTATCGTCTCGAGCTTCTTTAATTTTCTAATCTTTCGTTTTAGATTGCTTACATCAACGTATTCTGAACTCATAGTAAAACCTCATGAATAGAAGAAAATAAATTTTCATATTTAAAATTATTATTTAACTATATCAACTGTTAGCCCTCCTGTCCATTATAAAAAAATGTGCGCTCTATCATTATACACTCCAGCACAGGGTATAGCCATTTGGCACTGTCAATAAAAAACACTGCCATTATTATAGCAAAATACCGTCGCAAAATCAATTCCAGATTTTACGACAGTATTCGATAAATAGATGTAATCCACTGACAAAAAAGAGGCGCTGTAAAAAAACGCTTATTTTGTTAGATCAGGAAATTCTTCCGCAAACCCATCGAATCTTGATAACAATGAAACTATTCTTGCAGACCCGGGATTTTTGGAAAGATTATCAAGTCGGATATTTGTATATGTAATAGTGCCGTCATAATGATGCAGCCAATTTATATATAATCTTTGAATATCAAGAGGAATATTATCAGTATTAAATGCATACAACGCGAGGTTGTTTAAACCATGAATACCTATATATGAACCATCGATTTCAACACCAAGAGAGGCTTTTGATTTCGCATTTATTTTATCCGGTGAATATCCATCCGTATCAAAAGCAGAAATTAGAAGATCTATCCATATATCACAAATTTCTTTATATTTTTCATCTTCAGAACCAAACAATGCCAATGAAGATGATATATATAACGGAACGGCGGGCTTGAACCATTTATTACTTTCCCAAGCATCCGGCCACTGCGAGAGGTCGTTAAGCAAACGCTCCATATATAAACAAGTCTTATTGCATATCTCATTATTACGGGCCAATGAAATTTCGTACATTAACCATACGGCAGCTTGTGTTGTTGGGATTTTTTGTTTTAACTTGGAGTTCATTGTATGGAATCTGCCAAAACTACCATCCGAATGTTGTTCCTCAATCAGCTTCTTGATTATCCTCTCATGTTTATCCATACAGTTACCCTCCTAACATTCTATAAATTTTCTACTTCCAACATCTATTATATCAAAAACCTGCCGTAAAAGCAATTACAGCTTTTTCGCTAGTATTTTCTCTAATTCTTTTATTGCTTTTATATTTTACGCATGAGAAATACAGAACTCAAGGATTCCTTCCGGCTAAAGCCCTTGACTTCTGTATTTCTCATACTGTATATCGTAATTAAGCAATAAATCAATTTTTCTACCCGACTAGCGACTGATAAACCAGCTCCTTTAACCATCTTAGACTCTGACCCTCTAGTCCTGGGATTGCTGTTTGGAGCTGTTCCTGTTTCTCCAGTATGTTCTTGAAATCATCGAATCTTAAAATCCCTTTTCAAAAATCCAATTATCAATCGTTACATTTGTATCAGAAACCATTCCGTACATTTCCGGATGTCTGTCTCTTTCCCAGTTAAGGCGTCCTCTTGCATATGCTATTTCCGCCATGTCAAGGTCTGATGTAACATAAGTCCAAGGTTTATCGTCAACTGATGCTATAATACTCCCAAGTGGATTAACAATTAACGACTTTCCAAAATGCTGACGCGGTTCTTCTTCACCATCCACCTGTTCCTGTCCGGCACGGTTCAGGGCAATAACAAAGGAATGGCTTTCAAGTCCTCTTGTCTGCAATTCGGTTACAAACATATCGGCCCGAAGACCCATTGTGCATGTCGCAACACATACAATTTGAGCCCTCTTTAAGAAATAGGTTCTCCAAAGTTCAGGAAATGATCTGTCATAACAAAGCATCATCGCAATCTTTACACCATTATCAAGTTCAAATACCGGCGCCATATTACCTGATTTAAAATAGTATTTTTCATATACTTTGTTATATCGCAAATCACCACCCGGGATATGAATTTTTCTGTATCTCCCGACAACGCCTCTTACCGGAGATACAAACCCCATTGTGTTATAGTATACAGTTTCTCCGTTTTCCACTGCCCTTTCAAATAATGAATATACAATATGTACATTTAGTTCTTTAGATTTATCTTTCATGATTGTGGTTGTCTCACCTGTTAAAAAATCTTCTGCGTTTTCAAACCATTTTTTCTGCAATACACAACCAAAATATCTTCCTGTCATCATTTCAGGAAATACAACAAGATATGGTTTTTCCTTATTCACTACTTCTTCCATATATTTCACTTGCTTTTCAACATATTCTTTATCTGTCATTTTTCCCTTAACAGTTCCGGGCTGTATTCCTACTACTTTTACTTTCATATCCAAATCCTCCATTCTTATGAATGAAAAACACAACGTTTACCACTCTGTAAATATAAATGAAAGCATTTATTACAACTTAAACATCTGCTTTTTCTGCCTTCTCTCCATTTTTTTACAATTTCAGGTTCACTTATAAATGGTCTTGACATAGCAACCATATCAATTCCTGCATTAATTGCATCTTGTGCATGCTCAACGCTTCTTATGCCGCCCGTTAATATTACAGGTATTTCAATCTTTTCTCTTATATATGCAGCCTGTTTCTGATAATAATTGTATTCTTTATCAACAAATTTTGTAAAGTCATTTCCGCTGAATTCAATCGCTGACACACCTGCATTCTTCATGATCTCACAAAATATTACCAATTCATTTATCGAAAAATCATTGCAGTTTATTTTTATCCATACCGGAAACTGCGAACCACATTTGTTATGTATTCCTCTCACTATTTCAATTACAAGTTTTGCCCTGTTTCGGATTTCTCCGCCATATAAACCATCCCTGTTATTCTTTTTGCCATTTAACAAATCCGATAAAAGATAACCATGTCCGCAGTGCACTTCAACTGCATCAACCCCTGCACACTTTGCCCTGTATGCCGCACTGATAAAATCATATGCAATTTTAATGAATTCATTTTCCGTTATATTATTTAAATCGGCATACTTTTCTGCAATCCGGGAATTTATTTTACTTTTTGAGCCGGCATGAGCAATCTGCATAATCATTCGAGTATTATTCATGTGCAATACAGCCGGTATTTTTCTTAGTCTGCTTTCATTCCAATCTTCTGCTATTGAATTTTGAAATTGATCCAGTCTGCCTTCATTATTTACACAATAATTTGCAGTAATTATTCCTGATACATTATTTTTGGCAAGTTTAGAATATAAATCTATCTGCCTGTCTGTTACACTTCCGTCAGAAGCACCGCTATAATCGTTTGTAGCCGCACACAAAATACGATTTTTAAAACGAAGTCCTGAAAAAGTATAAGATTCAAAAATACGCATCATAACGTTCTGAATAAATATTTTCCATGACCCGGCTTACCAACTACCAGACCATCTTTTTGCATAATATCGCCGCGGCTGATTGTGTATCTTGGCCAACCTTTAAATGCTATTCCTTCATAGATTGAAAAGTCCGTAAATCCAAAAAGGTCCTTATCAATGATTCTTTCCCAGTCCAAATCTATAATTGCAAAATCTGCATCATATCCAACTTTCATTTCACCCTTGTCAGGAAGGTTAAATACTCTTGCTGTGTTGATACTCAGAACTTGTGAAAGTCTTGGCAGAGAAATACCGCGCTTATGATATCCTTCGCTGATTAATGCCGGCATTGCAATTCCTGATGTCCCGAATCCTACCCAGACATCCCAAAGGATATCCCCTTTTTCATATTTCTTACTGCGGTTTACCGGCACATTATCCGTTCCGATTGTTTTAATACTTCCGTTTCTTATACCTTCCCATAATGCTTCATTGTCTTCTTTTGCATGCAATGCAGGATTCACCTTTGCATCCATGGTTGCTGTATCTTTGTCAAGCAATAAATACTGCGGACATGTTTCCAGCGTGACTTGACCACAGGGAACGGCATCTATCAGTGCATTGTACACATCAACGCTCTTTTTGGCGCTTGTATGTACGACATACATATTTCCGCCAACCTCACCATTTATTAGCATTGAACTGGCAACACAGTTTGATTCCACAAAATCAGGTCTTGCTGCATCCCAGTCAGCAACTGACTTTGAATTCGGATTTTTTTCTTTTACATCGCGTAAAAACGCTCTAAACATATCAGGATCTTCACAGTGAACACAAAGAACACATTTCGGGTCGATTTCTGCCAGCTGTTTCAGGCAATGATATAAATCCGCCTTATCAAGTGTCAAAGCTTCTTCCTTTGGAATATCATAAAATGTATGTACAATATCCTGTTTGTCAAAGAAAAATTTAAATGACGTGATACCCATCTTCCTAATATAGTCAGGAAGTTCAACCAGATGCTTCTTAGCACAAAGTCCAAGCGACAAAGCAAAATCCACATAACTGCTTTCACTTGCATCCTTGATTTCTTCTGCTGTTGTTTCAAAATAATTTCCCTTTCCTCTGTGGTAGTCAATCATCGTTGTCAGACCGCCGATTAATTCTCTTTGGGAATCATATTTATAGGAATCCGCCATTGAAGAATACAATCCAAGATGCATATGCGGGTCAATTGCCCCCGGCATAATATATAAACCGGAGACATCCAAAGTGTTTTCTGCTTTAGGAGCTTCTCCCGGAGCATATATGGCGGCAATTTTTTCATTCTTTACCAATATATCTGCTTTTCTTACATCATCTTCAAATACTGCCGTACCGTTTTTAATTAGCATTTCATTCATATTTGCCTCCGTTCCTATACCTATATTACATTTTTTCTATATAATCAACGACACTGTCAGCTTCTACAACATCTCCAAACTTCATCCATACATCAAGACATGCTGTTTTATGCGATGCTGTTATTCTGTCAAAGAGGGCATCTTCCACAAAACCCAGACTATACATTCTCGTTATCGCATCAACAGCTGTCGTTCTTGCGGCTGTACTTGTCCCGGCACCGGTTACAAGGACAGTATCAATATTATTTTCCACCAGAAATCCCTGAAGTGCCGTTCCGTAAAAGGCACTGTCACATTCCTTATTAACTATGTAATCTGCATCTTTTTCGTCTAATTCAGGAATAAATTCTCCATCTTTATACTTTGTATAAATAACAGGTATCTTTTTTTCTTTTGCAGCTATAATGATTTTTTTAATTTGCTTTAAACTTTTATAGGCACGCTCACCTGCTGCCATCGGATATTCTGTTATTTGTTCTTTTATTGGCTTATCAAGACCTACCAAATCTTTTTGCATATCAATTACAAACAACGCAACCTTTTTACCAAAACCTCTCTGCTTACCATATCCGCCTTTTTGGATAACCGTACAGTCAACTTCTGTCAGAAGATTACGCCATATACAGCTACTCACATGAATCATCTCCTTTACTTAACTTGCCAAGATAGTCAATTACTTCATCACTTGTGATTACATTTCCATAGTTCAAATGCATGTCCAGCATGCCTATTTTATGAGAAGGTCCTGTTCTGTCCGTTATACAGTCCTCAATATATCCCAGACTGAATTTCATTGATACCGCATCTGCCGCTGTCTGCCTGCAGCACCCGCTTGTTGAATTTCCTGCGATAATAATTGTATCAATTCCTAGTTTTACCAGATAACTTAGTAACGGCGTACCATAAAATGCACTTGGATATGCTTTGGAAATGATAAGCTCGTTGTCTAATGCGCCAAGTTCAGGTAATAAAAATGTAGCAGGATTTCCTTCCATATATTTTGTTTGATCACGATTTGTCTTCTGAGAAAAACTATCAAACTGCAATGTCTGTCTTTGAACATTTCTTGTGTAAAATACCGGCACACCTGCTTTTCTGGCTTCATTTCTTACTTTTATAATTCTTCTGACACTATCCCAAGCTTCCAAACCGCCGCCTGACGGCCATTCATCCAATTGTTCCGTTATCGGTTTATCCGCCCCTATATAATTAGGCTGGCAGTCTATAATGAGCAGCAGCGGATTTTTACCGAGCGGTTTCCTTGGTCTTATATTACCGCTTTCTATTACAATTTTATCTTCATCTGTAAGTAAATCTTCCCAAATTTTTAACATAACTACCTCCATCTGCCGCAGCTGAATGTTTTATCTTGGAATGAACTTTCCGACTGGTTCCGATACGATTTTACCATCTTTTTGTATAACCTTTCCGCGAAGCATAGTTATTCTGGGCCATCCCTTCAATGTCATTTTATCATATATGGAAAAATCACATCCGCCAAATAATTCTTTGCCGATTGTTCTTTCCCAATTTAAATCTATCATTGCAAAGTCTGCATCATATCCTACTTTCATTTCACCTTTGCCGGTAAGATTAAATTTCCTTGCAGCATGAATACTATTGACCTTAGAAAGCACAGGTAGTGAAATTCCCCGTTTATGATATCCTTCGCTGATTAATGTTGGCAGAATAATTCCTGCTCCCGGAAATCCGGGTAAAACATCTTTAATATCACTCCCTTTACTGTATTTTTTGCTAAGATCAATCGGACAGTTATCAGTTCCCATACAATCTACAGTCCCATCCATAATACCTTGCCATAATTCTTCTGAATCTTTATGGGTTCTTATCGGCGGAACTACCGTGGCATTCAGTCCACAAGGAGCATTCTCATCCAAGACAAGATAATGCGGACATGTTTCAATCGATGTTTTACCTTTAAGCTGTTTCTTTAACATACGGGCTAATTGAATACCATCACCTGTACTTGTGTGTACGATGTATACATTTCCGTCAGCAATGTGGTTCACCCACAACACACTAAGCATTGCACTTACCTCGCCATAATACGGACGGGCTTTACTGTATGATGACAGTGCATACTGATCAAATTCTGTATTATTAAAAACATTTTCTTTTTCGGGATAAAATATCTCCGTATCTTCGCAATGAAGACATAGAACTGCTTTTGGATCAATTTCTTTTAATTGGATCAGAATATCCATAACTTCACGCTTATTTCCCAGAAGTCCGGTTCCGGGAGTAAGACCATAATGCTCTTCAAGCATATTTGTTTTATCAAGATAGAATTTAAAAGAATTAATTTTGAGTTCTTTTATATACTTTTCCAAATCAGCAACTTGTGCTTTTTTTACAAGTCCAAGAGAAAATGTGTAATCTACAAAACTTTTTTCATCACAGATTTTTATATATTGGGGAACCGTATCAAAATAGTCATAATTATGCCGGTGAAACTGCAATACTGTTGTAAGCCCGCCAACAACTGCCCTTTTAGAATCTTCCGCCACATCAGTTTCATAATCTTTATAAATTCCCCAGTGGGTATGAGGGTCAATTGAACCGGGCATGATTGTAAGTCCTGCCGCATCAAGAACAGGGATATCGTAAAGCGCTTCACCCGGTGCTAAAAACTCTGCTATTTTCCCATTATCAATCAATATATCCGCTAAACCGACATCGTTTTCAAAAACGACCGAGCCATTTTTTATTAATAATTTTTCCATTTTAATATACTTTCCTTTCCGGCATTTATTTACGCCAAAAGTGCAATCCTAAATTTTACACCCCAAGATAAGACTTCTTAAGCTCTTCATTTTCAAGCAGGTCATTTCCCCGTCCTTCCATTGCTATAACGCCTTGTTCCAGTACATAACCTCTGTCCGCCATTCTGAGTGCATTTTGGACATTTTGCTCGACCAACATTACAGGGATACCGTCCGCCTTGATTTTTTCGATAATGTCAAACATTGTATCGACAAGGACCGGAGATAATCCGACACTTGGTTCATCGAATATAAGTACTTTAGGACATTCCATAAGTCCGCGTCCAATTGCCACCATTTGCTGCTGACCACCGCTTAAGGAACCTGCCGGCTGTTTTGCCTTCATTTTTAAATCCGGAAGCATGTTATATACATATTCCAGATTTTCTTTCCTTTTTTTCTTTGGTCCTTTTAAATAAGAACCTAATTCCAGATTTTCCCGGACTGTCATCTGCGGAAATAATTTTCTTCCTTCCGGTACCTGTATCACGCCCAATTCAACAATTTGTGATGCGGTAAGCTTTGTCAGGCTTTCACCATTGAATTCTATTGTCCCCGAATCAACTTTTTTAAGTCCGGAAATTGCTTTTAATAAAGTTGTTTTCCCTGCTCCGTTGGAACCGACAAGTGAAATCATTTCACCAGCGTTAATCTTCATACTGACACCTTGTATGATTTGCATATTTCCGTAGTTGACAAATACATTATCTATTTTTAACATAATAATCGTCCTTTCCAATCAGTAAGAAAAATTCTTCCGGGCTTTTCTGGCTGTCAAAATCATAGATGCTCTTTCCGTTATGCTTCATTTTTCTGATAAGCCCTGCCTAAATAAGATTCAATTACTCTTTCGTTTGTACTTATTTCTTCCGGCGTTCCTTCTGCTATCTTTAATCCTCTTTCCAAAACAACTACTTTATCTGAAAGTTTCATTAATGCCGCCATGATATGTTCAATCATAAGTACTGTAATTCCGCTTTTTCTTATTTTTGAAACTAATTCAATGACGTTTTCTACTTCTGTCGGGGTAAGTCCTGCCATAACTTCATCCAAAAGAAGCAGTTTCGGTTTTGTTGCCAGTGCTCTTGCCATTTCCAGCTTTCTTTGGTCACCTATATTTAAATCGGCAACAATTGAATGCGTTTTTTCTTCCAGCCCTACGAATTCAAGCATTTCTTTTGCCGTTTCTTCTGCCCGGGCATAATTTTTACAACAGTTAAATGCCCCAACCATAACATTTTCCAAAGATGTTAACTGACCAAACGGCTGTACGATCTGAAAAGTCCTTGCCATCCCTACTTTACAGTTTTGATACGTGGACACATTTGTAATATCTATTCCATCGAACGTTACTTTCCCATTATCAGCTTTGTAAAAGCCCGTGATACTATTAAAGAATGTAGTCTTTCCTGCTCCATTTGGTCCAATCAAACCAACAATCTGTCCTTTTTCAATACTTAAATCAACTGAATCGACGGCAGTCATACCGCCAAATTTCTTTGTAATGCTTTTTGCACTTAATAAAATACTCATCCTACCGCACCTCCGTTTTGTCTCCTTGCCAATACTTTTATCTTCAGCTTTTTAAACAGACCAATTACACCATTTGGCATAAGAATAATAGCAGCGCAAAGAATAGCACCGTATACCACCATATTTAAACCGATATACTTTGAAAGATAAGCATTGGTGATAATTGAAACAGGTTGGATAATGAATGCTCCCAAGATAGGTCCAAACACTGTTCCGACACCGCCTATAATACATGGCGTAATTGCATTTACCGAAACGTTCGAACCAAATACAATTGTCGGATCAATATATAAATAATACTGTGCATAGAAGGTTCCGGCCAATGCTGTCAGCATTGCACTGGATACAAGCCCAATCATTTTATATTTGAATGCATTGATACCCAAAGCCTTCGCCGCATCTTCATTTTCACGGATCGCAACGAAATATAATCCTGTTTTTGTTTTTTTAAGAAAATATATACCGAATGTAATTATCAGAAGCATAATGAAGATTATATAAAGGTATCCGTCTTTTCCGGAAAACTGAAAAACCGTCCAGTCTTTTTTGTATGTAATGGATACCCCTGCTGCTGCTTTAAAAGCCTCCGTATTTTTGAATATTGACCTGAGGATTTCTGCAAATGCTAATGTTGCAAGTGCAAAATAATCCCCTTTCAGATTGTAATAAAATGATAAATAACCGATTATTAAAGCAACGATTCCTGCAACAATCATTCCAAAAATCATTCCTGCCCATGGACTGATACCAAATTCGGTATACAAAAGACTTGAAGTATATGCGCCTAATCCATAAAATGCTGCATGCCCAAATGAAAATTGTCCGGTAAAGCCACTCATCAAATTCCAACATTGTGCCAGATAAGCCATACTTAGGATTGTTATGATAATATTCATTTCATATTTACTGAATAATTCAGGTGAAATAAACACAAATACGCATAAAATGATTAATATTACCAATTTAATTATTATGAATTGTTTTTTGTTTTTTGTTTCCTTGGCTACATTCATTTTTCATCACCCTCCTTTCTTTCCAAATAAACCGGTTGGTTTCAATAATAATGTCAGAACAAAGATCAGATATATAATCATGTCACTCCATGAACCGCCGAGTATAAATGATGCTAATGACTGGACAACACCGATGATTAAACCGGCTGCAATTGCTCCTCCGATATTTCCAAGACCGCCAAATACTGCGATTACAAAACAGGTTAACTGGTATGTATCACCACTTGTCGGAGACATATACTGAATCGGTGTCAGCAACGCACCGGCTAAGCCGGCACATGCTATGCCAATTCCGAAAGCAGTCGCATTGACGTTTTTTACATTGATACCCATAAGTGTTGCGCCTTCCCTTTGCATACTGGTTGCCCTGATTGCTTTTCCCATGTCTGTTTTATAAAGTACAAAATAAATAAGTACAGCAACAACTACCACTATGACAAACGCGGTCAGCTTTGGTTTATTAATTGTAAAACTTCCAATCCTGATTGCTTTTTCAAATCCCGATACAATAACTGTTCTAGGATTCGCTGAAAAAATTAATAATATCAAGTTATGAATGACGATTGACATCCCTAAGGTCAATAATAATTGGTTATGACCCGGTGCATTGATTATTAAATTCATTAAATAACGCTGCATGATGAAACCAATCACAAACATTGCAAGTATCACAATCGGTAAAATAATATATGGATTAACACCCAGCATGGTACATACTTCATAGGTCATATACATACCCACGGTTATAAGTGCCCCATGTGCGAAGTTTGTAATTTTCATAACACCAAATATCAAAGATACCCCAAGGGCTGCCAACGCATACACACCGCCCATCAAAATCCCGTCAATTATCGATTGTATAACTGATATTCCCACGGTATACACCTCCTGCAATTTTATCTTGAATGATTACTTGTCGAGAATAATTTCTGATTCGGCAAATGATTCAGGAAATACTACTTTATGTTCTCCGTTTTGAATCTGTACCATTACACCTGCCGCATTAATGTTTTCACCTTTTTCATCGAACTGAATGCCAACGCTCTGTGGCAGGATTGTATTTGTATAGTTTGTGGAAGATAGCGCTGCACGTAATTTTTCCGAATCTGTACTTCCTGCTCTTTCCAATGCGTCAGCAATTACCATGATTGATTCATAGCCATAAATAGCATGCACGGACATTTCTTCACCATATTTATCTTTGTACTTTGCAAGTAATTCTTTTGCTTTTTCACTGTTTGGATTGTAACGGTAGTTAACATCGCAGAAGTTTTCTACCGTACTACCAAAATCTTCAATGAATTTACTGTCTGAAATACCACCGTTTGCAACACCGACTACTAATTTAAATGATACATTTCTTTCATTTAATTCTTTTACAAGAAGTGAGGTATCATTAAAGTAACCGATTGTAATGAGCATATCAGGAGCTGCATTGACAATTTTTGTTACTTCTGAACTAAGTGTTGCCGTACTTGCCGAATAGGTAACTCTATCTACCAGATTAATTCCTGCAGCTTTAAGGTTTGCCGCAATAACATCCCCGCTTTCCGTACCTGTAATTGAATCTTCATTAATAAGAACTGCGGTCTTAATATCATCTGTTTTTACTGCCTTAATATAATCAATAAAGTCATTAGAAAATACATTTGCATTTGGTTGGATACGGAAACAATATTTGAATCCATTTTCAAACATGGCAACATTATTACTTACCGTTACAACAAAAGGAACTTCATTCTTTTCTGCTTCCTGCATACATGTCTGCGTTACACTGCTTTGAAACGTACCTGTTAATGCAACAACATTTTGATCAATCAGTCTTTGTGCTTCGCTTGCTCCTGTATCAGCATTTCCCTGACTATCACCAACAACAAACTCAAGCTTTCTTCCATCTAATGATTTAATACCGCCGGCATTATTGATTTCTTCAATCGCAAGCTTTTGTGCATTAATGATTGATTGCGCTTCATATGCATAATTTCCCGTAAGTGGATGCACAGAACCAATTTTTATCGTTGATTCCGGATCATCGGATCCTGTTTGCTTACCACATCCGGTAAACATCGTGCCTATCGTTATTAAAGTTAAAATAATGGATACCGTTCTTTTAAGATTTTTCATGTCTTTTCCTCCTTGTCCGATTCCTGCTTATTGAAATACCTATTTGAATATGGCATGATTCCTATTAAATAAAGTAACAAAGAGTTTCGCTTGCGAAACTCTGGCGCTGACGCGCTGTCACTTTAGTGACAATCTTCTTATGAAGCGTCATGCGCATCCTTAGCGGAGCGCTTTTTTGTCTTATAGGATTCCATTCC
>Ga0153924_1000805_pt1 | contig 18272 bp, 22 predicted proteins | sample TSNJ008MetaG_FD_104709 | JGI IMG/M metagenome (GOLD analysis project Ga0153924, IMG submission 104709) | Attine ant fungus gardens microbial communities from New Jersey, USA - TSNJ008 MetaG | ecosystem: Host-associated > Fungi > Mycelium > Unclassified | place: USA: New Jersey, Wharton State...
ACGTCCGCCGCTGCCTCCGCCGTCAGGATGACGTACGCGACGACCGCTTGGCGCGTCGTTGTTCAAGTATGTGTCAGGATCGAACCCTTCGAGGAAGGGTGCCGATGACACAGGGACGTGCCGCAATCTACGTGCGGATCAGCGATGATCGCGAAGGCGAAGGCCTCGGCATCGCGCGTCAGGAAAAAGACTGTCGTGACCTCGCGGAGCGACTTGACCTCGAGGTGGTCGCGTTCTTCCCGGAGAACGACGTCGGGGCGAGTGACAAGACAGCGAAGCACAAGGTGCGACAGCAGTACGCGGCCATGCTCGATCAGGCGCGCGCTGGCGAGTTTGAGTACATCCTCGCCTACTCGAACAGCCGCCTGACCCGGCGCGTTCGTGAGTACCTGGAACTCATCGACCTGTACAAATCCCACAAGGTTGAGATCCGTACGGTGGTGTCCGGTGAGCACAACCTCGCCACCGCAGACGGACGAGCCGTAGCGGTCACAATCGCCGCGTGGGATGCAGCCGAAGCGGAGCGGATCTCAGAGCGGATCAAACGGGCGAACCTTCAGAAGGCGATGAAGGGCGAGCCAGGCCTTCAGCACCGCCGCGCGTTCGGTTTCGAGCATGACGGCAAGACGCATCGACCAGCCGAAGCGGAGACGATCCGCGCGGCGGTGCGAGCCGTCATCGGAGGTGCGTCGATCACATCGATCCGCCGCAAGTGGGAGCAAGAAGGGGTGCAAACCACGGACGGGAAGTCAACTTGGGGATGGACGCCGGTTCAACGGACGCTGTTCGGGTGGAAAACAGCCGGCGTGCGCAGCCTGAACGGGCAGCCGCTCTACGACGAGAACGGCGTAATGGTGATGGGAAGCTGGGAGCCGATCATCACCCTTGAAGAGCGCAGCGCCGGACTTGCGATGCTCGAACGCCGCACACGGCGCGGAGTCAAAGAGGGGAAGTGGCTCCTCTCGACTCTACTTCGCTGCGGCGTCTGCGGTGGAAAGCTGTACGGACAGCTCGTTGAACCGGTGGAGAGAAGTAGCTACTCGTGCGGTGGCGGGAAGACCGCAACTCACCTGGCGATCAACGCGAAGCGCCTGGAGGAGTACGTCATAGCGGAGGTCTTCGAGTACGTGACGGCGAGGGCCTACCGCGGAGTGATCGAGCCGCAACCGACGCAGATCACTTGGGGTGGGGAAGATCAGATAGCGAGCATCGGGGAGCGGATCAGCGAGCTGATGGGCTGGTACAGCAGCGGCAAGATGAGCGGTGCGATCGTTCTGCCGCAGGTGCAGAAGCTCGAAGAGGAGCGCGGCAAACTTGCCCGCGAGCGAGACGCCTTCTACGCGCAAACGGTGCTTGCCCCCGCGAACCGGGTGGAGCATGCATGGACGACAAGCGCCGCGCTGAACAGCAGGCAGGCCGCGTTCGTAGACAAACAGACCGCGATCCGTTCGGAGGTGGAGGCCGTGCTGATCGCAAAGGCCGAGAAGGGCGCACCGTCGCGAGCACCCGGTGCTCTGGAGCGGCGTGTGGACATCGTGTGGAAGCAACCGCACCCCGAAGTGCAACGCCTGACGGCGGAGGAGTGGCAGGAGATGAGACTCACCTCCGACAGCGATCCAGCGATCATCCAGCGGTTGTGGGAACTTTTCACCGTGCAGGAAGAACCAATCGAGCCGCCTCGACTTTAACCGGCTGTTGTCTGCTCTGAGAAGATGGTTCGTACCGGTCGCCTGCTATTCCTTGCCAGGCCAAGTTCTTCCGACAATCGCAGCCGGGCCAGTAGCGATGCTCCGCCACGTCCCCTTTGGGTCTCCTTCTGGATACACATGGCCGAGTTCATCTGTGTACAGCATTCGGAACTCGGAGCGCTGCGTCACGCCATCGACCGTGAGGTCGGCAACAACGTGCCCAGCACCCGCGCCGCGCATCTCGACGCTGATCAACTCGAAATGATCTAGCGTAGCTTCGGCGAAGCGCTTGCGCACCTCTCCAATACGCGCGCCTTTGGTCTTCCCTTTCGAGGACTCCGAAAGGTAGGCAACTAGCGCGCCATAGTTCTTTTCCTTCCATGCCTCAAGTAAGGCCACTGTCGCCTGCGTGACCGGCTCTTCCTCTACCGCCGATTGGCCGTGCTCAGACACCGACCGCGCGGGGCGCGGTTGCCAAGCTTCGATGACCTTAGTGCGCGCTCGAGTCTCCGCCAGCTGGGAAAGAGCGTCCGTGAGCTTGACTTGTTTTTCTGGCAGTCGGGCCGCTTCGATCAGGGACTCTCGCCAATCGAGCAGCGCAAACAGCCGATTCCATGCCTTTGAGGCAACGATGATGTTGTTGAAGTTCGTGAAGTTTCCGTGGAGGATACCGTTGCGGTGCAGCTCGTGCAACGGCTCATCACTCACCGTGTTGAAGCTCTTCGTGAATGACCTTTGCGTCGCACCGAGCCCCTTGTGATGAGCGACAAGTGAGTTCGAGACGATGAGTTTCTGCTCTTCGAGAGAATGTAGACCACGGCGATCATCGCTGACCGCCGACGCAAACTGGTCAAGGATTGGGAGCAGGGTGAGAGTTGTTGAGTAGAAGCGGGCGTTCAGGTAATCATCTAACGCGAGATCGATCAACGTCGAGTAGCGACGAAGTTCGGGCACTGCTTTTGCGCGCAGCAGATCGAACTTCATCTTCTCTCGGTCGGTGTACTGATCTATGACGGCAAGCTGAAGCTGATCGGCGTCGCCAGCGGTCAAGGCCTCTGTCAAGCGGTCGAGGTTCAGTGATCCGTGGAAAACCCAGTGTCGATCAGCGAGTAGCTCGTAGAAGCGGTCAATCGAGTCGGTGAGGTGTGCGAGTTGCTTCTCGAGGCGCTTTAGTTCTTTCCGCATTGACGGTCGAAAGGCGACGAGTAAACGAAGTCCGGCGGCTTCCTGTTTCATCTTCCTGAAAGCCGGAAGGTCTGCGGCGCTCGGGTAGCCACCCTCTGGTGGCGGATCGAGCTCACCCCTGCTCAGTGGTTTTGGCTTGCCCATAGCGTCCTCCTGTCGGTCGGCCCCCGGAAGGGTATCGCGGAACGGGCGAACGAGAGATGCTCATGCCCCTACCATGACTGTACAGATTCACTGAACCAAGGGGGACTTCCGATGCCCGCAGTACGCCTCACCGACGCCAGCGGCGTCACCTACTTCGATCTGCCTACTGGGGATCACCTCAAGGCTCGGAAGGAGTCCATCAAGGACTTCGACAAGCTGCCGGAGAAGGTGCAGCGAGCGTGGCTCGACACGTGGAGCGAAGAGGCCCAGAGTGACGCCGTGTCCGGCGTGGAGGGCATCGCTGCGATGACCGAGTACCTGAAGGCCAGCAAGCGGCGCACCGACGCGACGATGGCTGCGCGGAAAGCGGTCATCGTGGAGGCCCTGTCGGTGCCGCTCAAGGAGGCACGTGAAGAGGTGCACACGGTCGGGGACAGCAAGACCAAGTTTGACCTGATCGCCGCCGTTCGCGAGGTCTTGGGTGTGGGGTACTCGACGTTGCAGTCGTGGGCCGGGGAGGTATCACCCACCGAAATCCGAGACGAAATTGATCGACGTGCTCAGAAGGCTGCGATGGACGCGGCGGACAAGAGAGCGAAGAAGGGCGCGCCGAAGACCACCTGAAGAGACGCCGAACGCTCTGCGCAGTGGCGAAAGCTCACGGAGACGTTGAGGCGTCTGCACCAAGACTTCGTAGACGCGCACAAAGGCGAGGTCTACCGGTTCGGTGAAGATGAGACGATTGACGATCTTCACGAGCAACGGTGGGGTCTCTACACCGAGCACATATCCGCCACCGACAGAGACTCGTACTACGCCGAGCTGGGTGAGGTCGAGGAGTGGGTCTCGGCTGAACGGGAGGCCGCACGCTTCCCAACCGTCGAGCGAAGGCTCACCACGCACGAGCGGCGAGCACGTGGCCTCTACGATTCTCGCCCAATCTGAAAGCTCCGCCCCGCATGCTACGTGCGGGGGCGGAGCTTCGGTCGTTCAGGCCCGGTCGCGGACTGAGTACGTGATCGGTACTCCGTTCATCACGATGACGGAGTACACCTCCTGTCCTTCACGGTTCGCGTCTGCAAGTGCCTGCTTGAAGGCCTCCATCATCTCCGGCTTTACGTACTTGTGTGCCTCGGTTGCCTCGTAAGTCGGCATGGCGTCCTCTCATGAGAAAGGCCCCGGAGGGAACCGGGGCCTTCGATGGTTGTTCAGGGTCAGCCCTGAACCTTGAGCTTGTTGAGGGTCGAGGCGAACTCGGTGAGCGCCTTCGATGCGGCCTTGGCCTTCGCGACGGCCTCGTCCTGGGTCGCGGCGTAGAACGGCTTTGCACGCCGGGCGTCGGCCAGGGTCTCGGAGAGTTCGTGACGCACCATCGCGACGAGGCGGCGAACCTCGGTGGCGTCAACGGCGGCGGTGGTGTCCTTTGTGGAAGAAGCAGTGTTCGTCATGGGGCTAACTATGACGGGACTCCACTAGTCCACAACCCCACCGGCACAAAAGTTCGAGACGGTTTTCGAGCGTCGCTAGTTCGAGGTCCGGCGAGTCGCTGGTGGAGCTCAAAACAGCGCTATGCTCGCCGCCGAAAAGTCCCGCACTAGTCCGCGGAAGTAGAGGGGTGCTAAGCGCAGCTAGGGGGGCTCTTTCAGCATGAACCCCAGTTCCGTATGACTCATTGGAACTGGGGTGTCGCTGCGTGAGAACGCAGCTATAGATGTGCGGGAGGATCGACCGCGGTGAGGTCGTTTGCAAACAGTGTCGAGTGATCAACCCTCCCGAGTCTGAGTCAGTCGGCTTGCACTCGGTCGGCCTTCGCGCGTTCACGAAGGGTGAGTAGCCGTCCTACGGCGGTGTACACCTTGCGGAAACCCTTCGGGGAAATGACGGTGAAAGTCCCGTCCTCGCCCATCGCGCCGACCGTCGCGCGTACATGATGACCGCCCTCCCACCGAGCCTCCACGCCGCCGCCGCGAGCGGCGATACCTGCGCGACCGGAGACGTGTCCGTCGCCACCGATAGGGCAGTCGGTGACACCGTGGCCGTGTCGTGTCACCGCACGACAGCGCATCCACGTGCCCTCCGCGGTCTTGTGGTACCTCATGACGCTCTCCTTCCGTACAAGGATGACCAAAGATCTATCGCACGCACGTCAGCCCTGCTCCTGCTTGAAGGTGTCGAACAATCGGCAGGCGTCGTCAGAGACGGTTATGCGAGTGATCACTACTCCGGCGTATCTCGATGCGGCGTAGGAACAGAAAACGCCGTCGCCGACGTAGGTAGGGTCTTTGGCTCGAACCTCGTAGCCGGTCAACGCCCGCGTGATCGTGCAGTAGGCGTATCCGCCTGTGACGGCTTCGGCGCACTGACCATTGATTACTGATCGCTGTTCATCGGTCATGCTCTCGACTCCACCGGCCGCTGTGGCGCGTGTTTGCATGGCCGAGACGGCGGTCTGCGTGTCCGATTTGAGGTTATGTTCTAGCGCAGTACGCTTGATTGCGCCGTAGGAGGGGATGGCGATGGCGGTGAGAATCCCGATCACAACGACCACGATGATCAGCTCGATCAGCGTGAAGCCTTCATCATCACGCTCACTTGATCGAGTCATAGCCGTAGTCACCACCCATGTACTTGCAGATAGGATCGCCGCTTACTCGCCCGACAGCTTGATCGGTGTTCGGATGTAGGACGGACTGCACGCAGGTCGCGCCGGCTGTGTACTCGGAGTAATCGCCGGTGTAACCGGTCTTTACGACCGCTGCTTTCACCCACGTGACCGTGCGGTAGACACTGACGCGCGAAGAGATTTCGCCCTTGTCCACGTCGTGGGAGAAGTCACGGTTGTAGTCGTAGTAGTCGATCTTTGTACCGACGGTGAGCTTTCCCGCCGCCTCGTCCGACCGATACTGCGTCAAAGCATTGTGGTTCGCCGTGTTCAGTGCGTTGGCGGTGGCGCGCCCCTGGATCGCTCCGTAGAAAGGGATGGCCACGGCGGTGAGAACGCCAAGGATCACGACGACGATGATGAGTTCGATGAGAGTGAAACCGTCTTGGCGGTCCTTCCTGTTTTTGTGCATGAGGATGCTCCTTGAAGGGCTATGGGTACGCGCAATATCGCTCCGTACAAGGACGGCCGATCACTCCGCGCGCTGACGCAGCACGAATCGGTCCACGAGCGCCGCCAGCGCCATGAGCGTGAACGCAGCGACGAGACCCCAAGGCGCGCCGACGAGTAGCGCGGGAACGGCTGAGGTGTCGTGGTCATGGATCAGTGAGCCGAGGTCACCACGCCACTGAGGAGTCACGACGAACTGCTCGATGGTGCGCGCTCCGACACCGCCGACATGAGCGACGACCACCCCTCGAACGTCCGACTCAGCGATTGTGTAAGGGTCTATCCCAGGATTGTGGTCACCCTGCATCACGGCGCGGCCAGCCGTGACCGCGCGCACACGGTGTGTGATCCGCAGGCCGTCGTAAGCGGCAGGGTTCGAGTACGTGACAATCGCGCCGCGTTCGAGGTCGTGACCGGACGGCTTGCGCGACAGCACGTAATCGCCGGTCATGATGGTCGGTTCCATCGAGCCACTGAGGATCTTGTCGAGCGTGAGCACGCCGGAGGCTTGCGCTGCGGCGAGGCCGACGACGAGCACCGCGAGGGCGGCGAGTGCGACCCACGTGACCTTCGAGAAGATCCGCGAGACCCGCTGGATCGAGCGTGCACGCGGTGCGGCACGCGATGCGGTGATGGTCATGGCTTGCGGTCCTTTCGTTGCGTGGTGGCCTGGCGAAGGCGTTTGAGATTGAGCGCGAGAAGATGCGCCTCGATACTGCGTTGCAGGCGGTGCTTCTCTTCCAGCGAGTCAGCGTCACGCTGCTGTCGCACCAGCGTGTTCACGAGCGCGTTGAGACGCTTCGTGGGACGAAACGACGCTTTGAACGCAAACGAGTGAAAGAGGGCGTTAGGCGCGAGCGGTTCGACGGCGTAAGAGTTGTTCGAGTTGTAGCAAGGGCCGGACCGGAGGGCGGCGCTGATGTGCTTCGCCTCGACAGTGACGGCTTCCGGCTCCGATGCGACCCACTCCACGAACTCTTTCGTGAACGAGTCAGGGCCGTAGCTGTCCTGCTCTTGCTTAAGGTAGGTGCCGGACCCTTGATAGCCGTCCCAGGTGTCGGAGGGTTTCGACGCGTGAATACCGATGTACACACGGCCGGTGACCGTGTTCGTGATGCGGTAGATGTACCCCCAGTGGGCCAGTGCTTCGTCAGTGGTCGGGATGCTGTCCCTCGCAGTTGTCATTGCCTTTCTCCTCGGTGAGGGTTGAGTCGGTCAGTGGATAGGGGTAGGACGGGTTTGGAAGGATCGCGTCGTCCCGCGCGTCATACAGGTAGCCGTAGGTGCGGTTCACCGGTCAGCCCTTCTTCGCGGTGGCCTTCCGCGCCGCGTCCCACTCATCAGCAGTCACGTACGACTGCGTGTAGCCCGCGATGTTCAGCACCCGCTGGATCAGGGTGCGAGAGACATCCCACTTCTTCGCGAGCTGGCGATCCGTCGTACCTTCCTCTGCACGCTCTTTTCGGATCGCATCGACAGCAGCCTGCGTGAGAGCGGGGCGGCGGCCGAAGATACGTCCGTTCGCCTTGGCATGAGCGCGGCCTTCGGCCATGCGTGCTTTAATCAAGGACCGTTCGAACTGCGCGAGAGCACCGAGCATCGACAGCATGAGGACGCTCGTCGGGCTGTTCGCGTCGTAGACGAAGTTGTCGTCCTTTGCCTCAAACGACGCCCCGAGCTTCCCGAGACGTTCGACGTTTTCTAGAAGATGAGGGAGCGAACGCGAGAAGCGGTCGAGTTTTGTGACGCGCACCGTTACCTCCTCGCCAGCGGCGCGAAGGTCTGCAACCAGGTTCATCATGGATTGGAACTTCGGTGACTCATGGTTCTTCGACCCGGAGACCGGAGCTTCGATGAAAAGGGCGGTACAACCGGACGCGTTGAGCGCCTCCCGCTGTAGATCGGTCGATTGCTGAACGGTCGATACGCGGGCGTACCCGATGATGTGTTTCATGGTGACTCCTTAAGAGGTGAGAAAGGGAGGGGCAGCGACCGCCGCCCCTCCGGTGGATCAGGCGGGGTAACGCTCGTCCCAGATCGGGTTAGCGGTCCAGAAGGCCTCGATCACGGCGATCGCGGCGTCAGTGTCCTCGGCGAAGAGCCAGGCGTCCGCGTGGTCGTAGAGCCAACCGGTGAGCGCATCAGCGAGGACTTCCGAGTCCTCCGAGTGGCGCGGGACGCCACGAGCGAAAAGATTGTTCTCGGTGAGGTCGCTCGCGCTGATCAGGAAGTTTTGCGTGTTCGGGTCGTTCAGGTCGTTGAGGTTGATGAAATTCATGAGTGGGAGTCCTTTGCGTGAAGCGCGATCAGTGGGCGGTGGTGACGAGCTGGACAACTCCGAGGAAGAAGCCGATGAGTAGCCCGAAAGAGGAAGATGCGGTGAAAGACATGGTGCGGTGCTCCTTGCGTAGGGCAAGAGCCGCCGTGTTGCAGGGACGGATTCGTGCCAAGGTTTGAAACCCTGGCACTAATATCAACTTGAGCGAGGCACGTCACTCGAGACTGTCGAACCCACGCTTTTAAGGGGCGTCCGCTGCAACGGCAGAAAGAACTGTCCGCAAAAGATTGGTGGAGTACCGCCCGACAGAGGATCGATCAGCAGCGCGAATGGCGATGTACACCGATGTGTACACAGCCGGCAGCGAAGCTCGCACCGTGAGCGGCCGTCTAAGTGCCAACAAGGCTCCGACAGGCGGACGTGCAAGGAGGGTGGGAAACGCTGGGAGACGGCTGCCTGTCGCTTTGTACGCCCACGCTCGGAGGCTTCGACGCCTCGGCGCTTTCCACTAGGCTCGGGTCCTGACTGATGCTCGGGAACCGCGGGTCATCGGCGTTTCGGCAAAAGTTGGATGGGAGAGGGCCAGTGAACGCACCTGTGCCAGGCGAGCGCCTTAACCTGTCGGCGGCGGCGCGTAGGGCGAAGAGGCCGTTGGGCGATGCGGCGGAGCACTTCGGTCTAGTAGTGCGTAGCGGCCGGAAGTACGGTCTGACGATCGACCGAGACACCTACGCCGTTATCAACAAGCGGTCTTCTTTCTACTGGAAGCGCGAGATCAACCCCAGACTCTGGGACGCAATCGCCGGGGACTACGAGGATGAGGATCACCGCATCCTGACGGACGAGTGGTGCGCGCGTCAGCGTGATGATGCACTGGCGAACTTCGACTTGAACATGGCGTACTTCGCCTCGTTGGACACGACTGAGTTCAACAGCGCGCTGAGCACTGCTGTCGCCGCTCAGCGCGGGATGCGGGAAGTTCACGACTTGAACGACTGGAAGGGCAAGCGGGGCCTCTACGTGATGGTCCTTGACCGCTTCCGGCAGGTTTACGTGGGCGTTACTGAAAGCGAGGGCGGTGTCCTGAAACGGGTCCGGCAGCACTGGACGCAGAGCAAGCAGTTCGATCGGCTTCTATGGGGAGGTGTGAACGAGTCAATCTTGTCCATCGACAGCTTCCGCCCGCTGGACACCACGAGGATCTTTGCGGCGCGAGTACGAGACCCCTTCGCCTTGGAACACAAAGTGATCGAGAGCCTGCCTAGCAAGTTTGTCCTGAACCGCACGTTCGGCGGACGGGGCAACCTCGTCGGTTTCGCCAGCATGCTTGGAGCCGACATTGTGAAGACCCACGAGCTTTGCGGCCCAGGACAAGGCCTGCCCTCTACAGAGAACGAGACACCGTAGTGAGTACTAAGAAGAAGCGACCGAGCGGTAATCCGGCACGCGGCCAGGCTCGAACGCATGCACCGGCGCAGGGCGCTTCGGAGCGCGAGGACTTGATCGAGGCGATCGCTCTGCTGCCGAGGATCAATGACGCGGGCTTGGTCTATCACTGGTGGGATGTTTTTTCGCCAATGATGTTCAACGCTGAAGCCGATCCGGTGGTGATGAGCATGTGTATTCAACAACTCCTGGAGCATCCGAAGGTTCCGGTTGAAACGCTGGTCGAGCTTCACTCCAGATGCAAGCTCTCAATGACCCCAGGGTCGTACGCATTGTTCTGGCGCAACCTCGACCTCTTGTGGAGTGAAGGGCGATCAGAGCCGGTGGCACTCGACGGTTCAGATCGGTTCCTACCGCCGGAGGCTGCGTCTGCGATGGCGGCGGCGTTGCTATTGATGGTGCAGCGCTCCGAGAACACGGCGATGCTGGACGAACTATGGGGGATGGCGCGTCGTCACTTGCTGTTCAGCGAGACGACGCCCACCAATCTGCAAACGCTTGTGGACGCGTTCGAGTCGAACCCCAGCAGTTCTGACGCGGTGACGGCTCAAGCCATGCAGAGTTCAGCGGGTCTGGCATGAATGAAGCCCCCCTACCGAACGAGGTAGGGGGGCTTCGTGGTGATTGGGCTCAATCGACATCTTCGCCGCGTGGGGCAGGTGCGCCCTGTTCGATCACCCACTGTCGCCTGCTTCGAGCGCTGATCGCGTCTACGCAGAGTCGGGGGAGGTCGCGGTCGATCATCGCTTCACCTCCGTACGTCGAGTGCCGCCAGCAGGCGAGTGTGCGGGTAGGGACCGTCATCGTGAGCAGGCCACCGAAGGTCGTCCACGATCAACTCTGCGTGGAGGTCGTCCCATAGTTCGGGTGCAACATCGATCAAGAGGTCTAGAGGATCGCCACGCGAGATAGTCCAGGTGCCGACCTGTACTTCGTCCAGCAACCAGAGTTCGGACAGGACCCCGTACAGCTGATCGCCTTCATGAGCCACTTCGCCGGAGGAGCGCACAGCACCTCGCCTAGCGAGAGCCGTCGAGACTTGTGTGCTGGGGAGGAACGAGTAGTAGGCATCGGTTCGCTGCATCAGAACGTGCTCGTCCTCGTCCGGCCAACAGGTCGGCGGTGGAGCCGGACGGGTAACCTTGCCGGCTACTACGGGCGTGACAGCTAACGTCAGAGTCTCGATCGCGTTGCTCATCGCTTCACACCCGTCACGTAACTGGCGTAAGCCTTCTCGCAGGCGACCCACTTGCGGTACGCGGTGGCAGCCCTCGTCACGACCTCGGGATGCGAGGACAGCGCGTCGTAGCGCCCCATCGGCAGGATGAACGCGACCGCCTGTCGTTGTTGTTCAGCCTCGAAGTACCGGTCGCGCGCACGCAGGGCCCGTCGCGCGAGGCGAGTGAGCTTCGGATCGGTATCAATCATGACGCCACCTCTTGATCTGCGAGAGCGTGCGTGAGGGCACGGTGAAACTCGGCGCGAGGATAGGGGCCGCTTCCGATGATCGGCCACAGCAGGCGTTCCACTTCCAACTCGTCAAGCGTGTCCTGCCAGAGCTGCCGATCCAATTCGATCAGGAGCGCGAACGGGTCTTCCTCCCACGGCCACGTTCGACGGCGCACGTTACCGCGTACCCACAGTTCGGAGAAGGCGGTCCATAGTGCATCGAGCATGGCCTTCGTTGGGCTGTTTGCCCATGTTGCGAAAACGACGACCGACGTCGAATCCCAGTCGTGAGTCCGCCGAGCCTCGAAGCGGAGCTTTCGTTCACGGTCGATCATGCTTCGGACAACGTTTTGCGGGACCACCCGACTGAACGCCACAAGCTTTGGGCGCGTCCTTGAAGTGAGCCGCTTAGGTACCGGGGTGGGCCCTTTCTTCGGCGCCGTCAATGCAGCCTCCGTAAGTAGGGCAAGGTTCTTGGTGGTCATGGCGTCTCCCTCCTGGAAGCGTTGAAGTGGGTGTAGCTATCGGTAGTGGTAGAGCAAGTAGAGACAGGACTCCCTATGATGGCGGCTCGTAGCTTGTCTTTAGGCACCCGTTCGAGTCGCCCACCCTAGGTTCCGGTGACCCAGAAAAGCCAGGTGCGTAGCGTCCCTCTAATCGAGCTTGCGGAGGTGTGCACCTCCACCGCTCTGCCGGTTCTTTCGGCGGGCACCTTACTGCTTCGCCACGTCCCTACCGACCGAGTGCAAAGCGTCGATTGTGCGAAGGGTGCCCGGACACGGGTCTTGACTTGAAGGGCGGGGCGCTCATCTCAGAGAGTTCAGCAAAAGACATGTCCACTACAGACCCCAGTATGCCCAGTCGGGTCAAACTCTCAACGCGATCACCTACTTCGTTCGGGTCGCCTCTCACAGCGACACATTTCTATATCGGCGTCTCTAACAACCGTCCCCGTCGCGGGCCATGAGCGCGACGGGGACGGGAGAAAACCGGGCGGATGTGAGAGTCGACCGGCAGCCTTGAATCGAACGAAGTAGATTCATCGTCTTATATCGACAAGCCTCTTCAGGGCACCGATTTTCGCAGCACGCATCCAGAAGGTGCGACACGCGCTTCAGGGTGGGTTCGGATGGGTGTACCCCTCGTGCGGGCGTTGCCTTTTCGGGTGCGCTAGCGAATAGTTGGCAGGATGGAGCAGTATCACGGTCACTGGTGGGAGCCCGACAGCGACGTCAAGGTGCCTGGCGTCTTCACTCTCGATGAGGAAGGCGGCGGCCAACTCGAACTCATCGGCGGCTTCGAACTCGCGATCTACGAAGAGCCTGTACCCGGCATGAAGACCTACTCGGGCGCGCAGCGTCAGACCCCGGTGCTACTCGGCCAAGCAGGCGGCAAGTCGATTACGTTGATCAACTGCATCGCCACGCACACCAATGGGTTCTCGACGCCCACGTTCCAACGCTTCCACGTCGACCAAAGTCTGTTCGGTGCTTGGGTGCCGTCGCGAACGGAGGCTGTGATCCGGAAGGCGTTCCTGCGAGTCGAGAACCTGACTAGCTGGGGTCAGCTTGACGCCTGGGAGCGCACAGTGCGCTTCGCGCAGAACGAGGATCAGACAGCATCGATGAAGGCAGTGGAGCCAGAGACGGTGGAGGTAGACGGCTGGCAGTACACACTGTCGGTGGCACCAGCAGGGTTCCATCACAGGCAGACCCGGGCGAAGACCCAACTCATCGGTGACATCACGGCGCGAATCGAGCTAGTGCCTCCCGCGCCGGTCTCGATCGATGAGATCAACGTCAAGGTCCAGGAGCTTACGGACCTGCTGACCCTTGCAGCGGGTAAGGCGTGTGGCGTCATCTCACTCGGCTTTGAGCACGTGGAAGAGCAAGTCGTGCGCGACCCACGCGACCCCGAGGGGGAGCCGCGCCGCCTGACCATCTCCTTCCAAAGTCGAGGTCGTCGCATCTACCAGGCATCGCCGGACGAGCCAGCGGTGCTCGCACGAGACTTTCGATTCACGGCGGGGGACAAGGCGTTCTCCGAGCTGCTTCCCGAGTGGCTGCGCGTGCGCCGGGCCAGCAGCTCTGCGAGCAACATCTACTTCGGCAACTTCTACGCGCCAGCGACCTACACCGAGATGCGCCTGTTCACGATGGCAGTCACAGCCGAGTCGCTGCACGGTGCCATCTTCGGGGCCGACGGTGCGGGGACAAGCGAGGATGAAGTCAGGGAGGCTCGCGACCTCGTGAAGGAGTACTTCCCGAAGGGGAGAGCGCGCGAGCTAGTCCTCGAGACTTTGCAGCACGGCCCGACCTTCCAGGAACGAATGCTTCATCTCGTCGGCCTACCGGACAGTGAGGCAGTGCAGACCGTCATCCCCGACACGAACAAGTGGGCGCGCGAGTTGAAGAAGGCGCGGAACGGTGTCGCACACGGCGCCATCGACAAGCTGTCATCAGAGGCCTTCCAGATCTTCAAGCAGACGGAGGATCTTCTCGCGCTCGTCTACATGCACATGCTTGGCATTGACCCCGAGGTTCAGCGGCGCGCGGCGAAGGACACGATGCGCCACTGGGCCGACGACTGAGCGTCCAGTGTTCGCACCTTCGCGAGCGGCCTGAACATCCACGGGTGCGCACACTCACCAGCGCAAGACGCCCGAGTGTGCGCACCTTCGTGAGCGAGCGACGCCGGAGTGTGCGACACGTTCACGCCGGAGCGGCCGGACGTCGAGCGTGCGCACCTTCACGAGTGTGCGACGCGTTCCGTCCGATCGTTCAGTGGTGAACGTGTCACACGTTCCCGGAACGTGCCAGACCGTTCGGTGAGTGTGCGATACGTTCAGCGCGAAGGTGCGACACGTTCGCGCCGTTTGGGACCCGTGAGTGTGCGACACACTCACGCTGCGCCCTCGCAAAGTTGTGACAGCGACGACCACCGTCCGCTGTTCCGATTCACGGAAGTTTGAAGGGCGTGCCGTCGCCCATCAAATGTGCGAGTTCGAGCGCTTCATCAAGCGTTCAAGCAGGTTCAAGAAGGGGGCACCCCTCGATACAGGTCGTGTTCCGTAGTCGAGGCCCTATCGACAGAGCTTGCTTGCAGCCCAGTGGCAAGGAGTAGATGACGTGCTCGGACACAGAAGGAACATGAAGGGTTTGGGAGGTTGTTGAAAGCCTTCCAGCCTTGGCGTGGCGGGAGTCTTTAGTGATGGTCTCTAACGGCGGTTGCGGTCCGAATGACTGCTTTCTGAGTGGAGGAGAGATTACCGTCTACCGAGTTCGCCGTTCGTCGCACATAGGTTCAGACCGACCTCAAATCGACTGAGGATGGGTGGTTGAAGCCCACTTCGTTTCAGACCCAGTTCGGCACCTAAGTTCAGCACCCTAGTTAAGACGATATTGCGCTCCAACGGTTCTTGACCAAGGAGGACAGCATGACCGACTACAGCATCACCAACCCCATGCTCGAAGACGACGATGACGAGACGCAGCAGACTCCTGCCGCAGGGCGATCCGTCCTGACCCTGCCGCGGCGACCGGTCGGCACTACGCCGACAGTGCACAGCATCCCCACGAAGCCGGTAGGACCGAACAGCCCGTCGCGAGAACCTAGGTTCGGTGAAGTTGGGTACCGCAAGGGCGTACCGAACACGCGACGAGGAACACCGCGAGCGAGGGTGACCGAAGGCAACGCCCTGTACCTCGCGTTCGGTGCAGTGTTCCCCGGTGCTGACAGCGAGGCCTACTCGGTGCTTTCGTTCACGCGCCCCTCCCCGGTGTCGAAAGGCGGCGAGTTGCCGACCATCACCGGCACCGAGAAGCGCCTCGACAAGCTAAAGCGTCTCGGCATGATGGAAAGCTTCCGCCGTGAAGGCAGCAAGATCGTGCACTGGGGCGTCACTGACAAGGGGATAGCTGCAGCGCGCGAGTTCGGTTACCTCCAGGAGGAGAGCGCTCCGGCGCGCGACGGTATCCGTGGGATGTCGTATGAACGTCTGAACCACTACCGTCTGATTGCACACGTGGCCGCGCAGTTCGCCAGCCCGTCCGGTTTCTTCGCGCAAGCAACACCCACTGTTCCCGGTGAGGTGGTACTCGGGGTGCCCGCGGTCTCGCTCGAACACCTCATCAGTGAGGCCCAGGTCCGTCGTGACCAGAAGCCGATCGCGGATCGTCTGTTCGAGCTGAAGAAGGCCGGTGCAGGTTCAGGCGACTTCGGCCAATGGCGGGACAGCACGATTCAGAAGGCGTGCAAGGAGGTAGCAGGAGGTCAGCTTGGGTGGGCTGACTTCGTGGAGTGCTACCCGGCCATTCGTACCCTCGGTCAGCCACAGAGCACTGACCAGAACGCGCAGGTCAAAAGCTCCCACTGGCCCGACCTTGTCGTGAGCCGCGAGGCGGGTCGAACGGGTCGAGAGGGCCGATCGATCGTGGTGGAGGTGGAGCTATCGAGAAAGTCTTGGACGGAGTACGAGCAGATCCTCCGCACTTACGCCAGAGAGTTTGCTGATCCTGTCGTGTATGAGCAGGTGGTCTACTTTACCGTCAACGATCAGATCGAAACCCTGATGAGGAAGGTGGATACGAAGTACGGCTTCCACCTCTTCGAAAGTGGACGTCTGAAGGTCAAGCGAATCCGCAACCGTGAGGGCGAACTCGTTGAGCTCAAGCGCCGCATCGAGAAGTAACCATGACGATTAAGTGGAAGCACACCGACGCTGACTTCACCTTCCAGGAGCTGGCAGACGCAATCGCGTTCCTTATCCGCACCGGGGCCGACTGGGACCCGCTCGACACCGAAGACCTCACCCCAAGAAAGGAGTACCCGAATGACCCCCACGATTGACCAACTCGTTCCCCTGGCCGTCGGCCTACTGGTTCTGTGCATCGGAGGCGTCGTCGCGGTTCGACTACTCCTTCCGCGTGTGATCGCGATGCAGGCGAAGCGCAAACTGCCGGTCACCGAACGTTCGACCTTCGCCTACAAGCGAGAGCTGTTGGAGCACGAAGACCTCGTAGAGCTGTATGCGCCGAGCAAGCACTTCATGAAGGAGATTGAGCGCGACCAGAAGTCCCGACAGCAAGCCCCGTGGCTGTCTGCATACCCGCGCGCCGTGAAGGACGCGAACAAGCGACACAGACCCTCGAAGGCATCCAAGCGCGTCCTGCAAGCACGCAAGCAGATCGCTGAGGCGGCGAAGTACATTTCGGTGACCGAGCTTCCGGAAGAACTACAGCCGGGAAACGCCGGACCGGAGCACTTCTTCATCACGCTTCAGTTCAAGGGCACCCCCGAAGCGAAGGTGCGCACCTTGGAGGGTGCGATCAAGTCACAGCTTGGTCTGCACTCGCTCATCCAAACCGACGCTGAGGACTACTACTCGATCCGGTACATCGGCCACGCCGTCGCGCCGCAGGATCGTCTTGAACTCCACAAGGTAGGAGCCGACTTCTTCAAGGTCTACCCCGCTCAACGTGTCACCTCAATCCCGCTTGCGATGAAGGCGGACGGCACGCCCTGGTCGCTACCCACGCACCACACGCTCATCCACGGCACCACCGGTTCTGGAAAGGGTTCACCGCTTCAGGGCATCGTTCGTCAACTCGAACCGTTCATCAATGAGGGTACGGTGCAGCTGCACGGGGTCGATCCGAAGAACGGAGAGCTACCTGGGTATGCGGACTCATCGCTGTTCAAGACACTCGCTCTCGGCGACGAAGGGGAGATGTTCTCGGCGGTCGGAGACATGTTTCGGCTGATGAAGGACCGACAGGCGAACGTCAAGCGATCCGTGGCCAACGACTTCGGACGGAAGATGCCGATTACGAAGGACTCGCCGCTCGTCCTCTTCATCATCGATGAGCTGTTCATGCTGCTCACTGCGATGAAGAACGGGGGCAAACCAGGAGCGCTCGCCATGAAGGAGCTGTCCGGCATTCTTGCTATGGGGCGTTCCGCGAACGTGTTCGTGATCACCGCCACGCAGGACGCCAACAAGGAACTCATGGGTGCGATGCGAGACAACTTCCCGAACAAGATAGTGCTGCGCCTAGAGACCGGCAACGAGTACTGGAACGACATGTGGCTCGGGGTAGGAGCGGCTGCGCGGGGCTTCGACGCCCTAGCGATCGCACCCGCTGGGCCGGACAACGGCTACGCGACCGCGGGTATCGGATTCGTCAAGCAGGAGACAGGCGCGCCGGTGAAGGTCCGATTCGTCCACACAAGCCCTGAGGATCTTGCCGCGTTGCTCGAACGCAACCCCGGCGCGCCGGACAGGGGAAGCCGACCGGCAACCGCTGCACCCCTCGTCGATGTCCCGGCACTACCTGAGGCAGTTCAGGACGATGACGGTGACTTCACCATGCAGGAAGACGGCCTGCCGGTTCAGGAGGGCTTCCACGCGCCCCGCGCGAAGGCGATGCCCCTGCCAGAGGGCATGGCGAAAGACGAAGAAAACCTAGCGCTACCGGCGCTCGACTGAGGAGATACGAACATGAATGAGGAACTATCTGCGGAGGAGACAGCAGCCGGCTTCGCGCGCATCTATGGCGCACTGATCTACACGCCAACCGGTGAGAACTGCGACGACTTCGAGAAGGTCAACCCCAGTGGGGAACCGTGGATCTTGTACGCCGTTCGCAAGAACCTAGAGGCGATCGTGGGGACAGATGACCCGTCGATCTTCCCGAGTGCTGGTTGGACCGGCACTATCGAAGACCTCGCCGCGTACATGGGTATCAGTGCTGAGGAAGCAGCGTCGGCCTACAAGCACAGCCCGGAAGCAATGATGGCGGCCCGCATCGTGATCGGATGGCACCTGCCGCCGTCGAAGGCGGATCGTCGTCGCATGGTGCGCTAGTCCGCTGACACTAAGAACCCCCGCTTGGCCTCTGTTCCAAGCGGGGGTTCTGTATGAGTAGCGCCCATCCCTTCAACGAAAGGAATATCGCGGCATGGTCAAAAC
>Ga0153924_1000807_pt1 | contig 18267 bp, 13 predicted proteins | sample TSNJ008MetaG_FD_104709 | JGI IMG/M metagenome (GOLD analysis project Ga0153924, IMG submission 104709) | Attine ant fungus gardens microbial communities from New Jersey, USA - TSNJ008 MetaG | ecosystem: Host-associated > Fungi > Mycelium > Unclassified | place: USA: New Jersey, Wharton State...
AGAGTTCTTTTCGATATAGCTGCCTTTCGCACAATAAGCCGTATATGGCACATATCCGGAATCAACGCCTAAGGATGCTACGACATAACCAACACCTTCTTTTTCCAGCGTAGTCGCTCCCGGTTCAAAGGGGATGGAGTTATAATAGGACTAACCGAAGGAATCCAGTATTTATGCGGATTTGTGGGGATTAGTCTAAGAAAATAAAGAGGAGGGAGTAGGTGTAATTGCCAAATTTATAAAATAAATGCTCTAATAAGTATGTTAAAGGCCATATTTATTAGAGCTTTTATTATATAGCAAGCTAAAGTTAATTGGTACAGAATTTTAATGCTATACAATTCCAAGTAGTAAATTTATAGGAGGAAATGATTGTGGGAAAATATACTATGATAAGTTAAGTTGAGTGAAATGTCTAAAGTAACATATAAAATTACAGGAGAATAGGCTAAGAAATAAAATCGGAGCATCTGATTGTGAAAAAAAACCTCAATTGTAAATCGAAATGCAACCCCTCCGATTGTGACCTCAATTGAGTCTCAATTATCAATTGTGAACCTCAATTGTGAAAACAGGGAAAATAAAAAGAATTAATCATTTGAATGCAGTAATAATTATTGCTTTCGTATTAATCAATGAAAAAATTGTTTATAAAAAAGGAATTTTCTGTTATACTTCTTATTAGATTAGTGTAGCTTGATCTGTTGCTATATTATTTACTTATTTATCAAATCGAGGAGAGCGTTAAATGGCTGTATGCTATAAGAAATTATGGAAACTTCTTATTGATAGAGACATGAGGAAGAAAGATTTATGCATTGCTGCGGGTATTAGTTCGGCCTCTGTTACAAAAATGGGAAAAGGCGGAACTGTTAATACCAGAGTGCTTGAAAAAATATGTACAGCGTTAAATTGTGATATAAGAGACATTATGGAAATTACTAAAGATATTTGTACAAAGGAGAGCAATGATGCCACTGACATATATTGATATTTTTGCTGGTGCCGGGGGACTTTCTGAAGGTTTTATTAAAAACGGATATCTTCCTGTAGCACATGTTGAAATGAAAAAAGAAGCTTGTTTAACGCTTAAAACAAGAACTTGCTATTATTATTTAAAAGAGCGAGGAAGGGTTAAAGACTATAATCGATATTTAAAGAATGAAATAAGTCGAGTAGAATTGTATGCAATGGTTCCAGAAGTATTGTTAAATACGGTTATTAATGAAACCATGGATAAATCCGGGATGCCAGCACTTTATGAACGAATAGATGGATTGATGCGAAAGCAAAATATTGATTCGATAGATGTTCTGGTTGGAGGGCCACCATGCCAGGCATATTCATTAGTAGGTCGAGCACGGAGCGAGAATAATATGGAGGGAGACCCCCGGAACTATTTGTATGAATTATATGCGGACATGCTTGAAAAATACCATCCAAGGATGTTTGTTTTTGAAAATGTACCAGGGTTGCTGACTGCAAAAGGCGGTAAGTATTTTGATGATATGCGTGAGAGTTTCCAAAAAGCAGGATATGAACTTGATTATGATATTTTAAATTCAAAAGAATATGGTGTTCTTCAAAATCGCAGAAGAGTAATTTTGATTGGTAAAAAAATAGGAGAAAAATATTATTATCCGAGATTGAAAAAGATTAAACACGGATATTCAGTGGCTGATTTGTTGAAAGATCTTCCCTCTATTCACCCTGGAGAAAAGAAAAATGTGTATGCAACTAATCCTACAGAATATTTAGAGGAGGCTGGAATTCGAGTAAAAGATGATATTTTAACATGGCATGAAGCTCGACCAAATCTCGAGAGGGATCGAAAAATATATTGTTGTGTAATTGAAGCCTGGACTGAAAAGAAGGCTCGATTAAAGTATACAGATTTACCTGAAGATTTATGTACTCACAAAAACCGGAAGTCATTTCTGGATAGGTTTAAGGTTGTAGCTTCCGAACTTGAGTATTCTCAAACAATGTTAGCACATATTTCAAAAGATGGACATTATTTTATTCATCCGGATATTAGTCAAGCGAGATCAATATCTGTTCGTGAAGCAGCAAGAGTTCAATCTTTTCCAGATAATTATTATTTTGAAGGAGGCCGGACAGCCGCTTTTTTACAGATTGGCAATGCTGTACCACCATTAATGGCCGGAGCTATTGCAATCGCACTAAAGGAACAGTTGGGGGTACATGAAGATGAAAAATAAATCACTGAATCAGTTTTATTATGATTTTCTTGAAGAAGTACAGGTATCAGTAGACGCAGATTTAAGTGGATGGAATATTGAGGATTTTTTTACGGCAATTATGCTTGAATATCTGGAAGAGGCAGGAGAAGCAGATGATTATATAATGTGTCCGTTCAGAGGCTATGGTCTCCAATTGAACGCATATTCTATTTCAGATGATTATGCAGCTATGGTACTCTATGTTAGTGTTTATTCAGATACAGATAAACCCAAATCAGTTTCTCAGACTGAAGTGGATGCATCTATAAAAAGAGGTATACAATTATATCATAAAGCTATAAATGATTTATATACTTCATTTCAGCGGGATAACGATACTTATGAGTTTGCTATTACACTCCATAATAATAAGGATGCTATAAGGACAGTGCGAATCTGTGCATTGACTAACGGTATTGTAAAACCTATTGATTTTCAGAATATATCTATCGGCAAAGCAGAGGTATCATTTTCAATATGGGATCTTGACAGACTATATCGCTGTGTCATGTCGGGGAAAATGAGAGAAACCATTGAAATTGATTTCCAAGACAAATTTAATGAGACAATTCCATGTATAGAGAATTCATTAAGTGACAAATACAGTGTTTATTTGGCTATTATAAGTGGAGAATTATTGGCAGAGTTATATGATGAATTTCGGGATCGGTTGTTAGAAAAAAACGTAAGGTCATTTTTACAGGTTAAAGGTGCTGTAAATAAAGGTATTCGTGATACGCTTAGAGATGAACCCGATATGTTTCTTGCATATAATAATGGAATTTCAGTTACAGCGGAAAGTGTTGATATTGTTCGGGATGAGAATGGGAAGCCCTCTATAAAGAGTATTCGTGATATGCAGGTTGTTAATGGTGGTCAGACAACAGCTTCAATTTTCAATGCTCATAATGATAAAAAGATTAATTCAGATCTAAGTAAAGTTTTTGTGCAGATGAAGATTTCTGTGATTACATCATCTGATGATATGGATGAAATTGTTCCGCGTATTTCTGCATTTGCCAATACTCAGAATAAGGTTCAGATTGCTGATTTCTCAGCTAATGATCCATATCATCGCAGGGTTGAAGAACTATCAAGAACTATTTGGTCACCAGCTAAAGGAGGGCTATTGCCACAAAACTGGTTTTACGAGAGGGCGCGTGGCCAGTATGCAGATATGTTATCTCGTGAGTCGACTACCTTGAAAAGAAAGAAGTTTAAGGAATCTCATCCGGTGTTTACCAAGACGGATTTGGCAAAATTTGAGAATACATGGGATCAGTTACCGTTCTATGTAAGCGAAGGTGCGCAGAAAAATTTCAGGAGATTTACAGTACGGCTGAGCCAAAGAAAAGGAAAACTTCCGGATGAAAAATATTATCAGAATCTGATTGCAAAGACAATTTTGTTTAAGAGAACTGAAAAGCTTGTTTCTAAGCAGCAGTATGGTGGATATCGTGCCAACATTGTTACATATACTATAGCATTTCTTTCGTTTAAAACAGCTCAAAGAATTGATTTGGAAAAAATCTGGAAGGAGCAGGGGTTGTCACTGGCGTTGGAAGATGAAATTGTTGCAGTTTCTAAATTTGTACAGCAGGCAATTACAAACCCGCCGGGTGGAGCAAATGTCGGAGAATGGTGCAAGAAAGAAATGTGTTGGAAGAGCATTAAAGAACATGAATATATAATCAGTGAAACTTTTGAATCAGAATTAATTTCAGTGGATACTATTGCTTCACCTGCAGCGCCTATAAACAGTATCGATTCATTGACGGAAGATGCTCAGTCCATAATTGATGAGGTGGCTGATATCCCTGCATCAATATGGTTTGAATTATCAAAATGGGCGAAAGATACTCATAATTTTCAGCCATGGCAGAGAAGTTTGTTGTTTTCGGTAGGGACATTGATTAGCCGGGAGAGAAAACCCAGTATTAAACAATCTATACAGGCATTAAAGGCTTACAAGGAAGCAAAAGAAAAAGGTTTTGTAGAAGAACTGTAATCATTTGGAGGTTTCAGGTGATAGCGTGGAATGAATATATAGAAAAGTTATTGTTAAAGGCAGATAGTATGAATGGTATTACATTGTCATTTGATGGTGGTAAAACTATAGTGCCGGTTCCACCCATCATAAAAGTCAGTATTTTTATGATGGATAAAATGCTTGAAAAGCAAGGGACCAGACAAATTATTGTTTTCCCGGAAAGGAAACAAACAGCACTTGTTTTTGCATTGGCAAGAGTAATTCACAATATTTTTATTGGAAAGGTTGAAAAAGACTATACTCCTGAAAATTTCATCCCAGGAGAAAAATTAAAGCTTGGAAATGCAGTAGTTGAGTACCTTGGGGTTGAAGAGAAAGATGGAAAAAAGTATCTTGTGCTCCATATGTCAAATATGGACAGATATAGTGCTGTAATCTCCACATTGCCTATGTTTCAGAAAACTGATACTAAGCGACCGATAAGTAGCTATGAAAAATATGTTTCAGAAAAAAAGAAAATTCTAAGTGAGCAACAGCCTCTTGAAGCTGGTGGAATACAGACCAACACATTGTTGGAATATAAAACTCATATAGCCAGTTCTATATATTATGTGAGTTCAGTTGCTTCTGTTAAAGAACAAATGTTGTCATTACGAATATGTGGCAATAAAGCCAGTGGCCTCCTTCTTATGGGACAGACAAATTATGAAGGCAAGATAACAAATATAGGAACAGGACAGCTTGCGGGTATCCCGGCAATTGTATTATCTTCTGATTTATATGCTGTAAATAGTTCTCAAGAGCGGGGTAATCCGGTACAATCAGTAATAGTTGAAATTTCAAATATAAATTTAATTATGTCTCAGCTTGATGCATTGGATGAATTACTCAGAAAAAAGGTACCAGTAATTTTTGTTACTGATACGGCAAATTCATTTGATTTTACTATGTTTTCAAACAGAGGTTTTAATACCTGGAGATGGAATGCAGACAGCCTGACGTCAGAATTATATGATGCTACAGATTCTGCTGCAGATAAAAGAATTGGAAATTGTGCCAGGCAGAAGTTACAGTACATAAAAGTTGATGGAAATGAAATATGTGAAGCTGCAAAATTATTAGCCAAACATAGAAAGGAATCACAGGAACAATCTGCTCAAATAATGAAACTATATGAAAAACTAAGTAATATTTCATTTGGCATATTGAGAGAGACGGTTCCGTTAAATGACTTTGAGTGTGGTTTGACATTGAAAAATTTGGATGTTTATCGTGGTATCTTAAACGGTGAAAGAATGTATTTATCAGAAGAGGCGTTTGCGGATTATAATAACGTGATTCAGAATTATACAAAAGTGTATTCTTATGGATATACTTTACATAAACATAATATCTTATGTGATGTGTTGCATAATAACAAGAATAAAAGAATCACGATTGTTATCCCGGAAATGACAGATAAAAAGCGTATGGAAAATTTCTGGAAATCGTGGATTCAGAGGCATATGCTTTACATTGAGCTCATGGTATGTTTTCCTACGGAGTATTATGGAACCGCATATAACCATTCAGATATGACAATAGTTGTAGGTTGGCTGAGACGTGCGATTATGAAAAAGATAATATATAGCTATAATACTGAGTCATATTTAGTATTGCTATATGATTACGAAAATCGCTGGAAAAACTATGATTCAAGAAAATGGTCTTTGTCATTGGATTATTCAAATAATATAGAAATAATTCGGCATTCATTAAGTAATGAACAATTGGAGATTTCCACATCCCAAGATGAAACTGAGGACAATGTGGAAGCCGAGGATATACTTGCAGAGGATGAGTTGGAAGAAATCAATCTTGTTCTTCGTGAAAATAAATATAGACAATTTATTAGTGGAGATTCAAGAGGAAACGGAGTGTCAGTTAAAGTAATACCCATCAACTATGTAGGAGGATTTCTTGCGTTTTATCAGACTGGACATAGGCTTTTATCTGCTACTCGAATTATAATGAATGATGTTGAAAAGATAGACTCTGTTTTACCTGAAAATCTTAACGTTGGCGATTTTATTGTAGTCAGAGAGTCAGGAAAAGACCTCATAAAGGAGATGGCGGATATACTTTTGAAAAATAGTGATAAAGGCAATTTACGTGAACTTGCATCAAAGTGGAGAGAAGCTATAGCAATTGAATTGTTGTTTATAAAAGAAAACGAATTCTTTCAAAAAATGTCAGAAGCTGGTTGTAAAAAAGGGCCGACTACAATAAAAAATTGGATTAGAGACGATGAGATGATTGCGCCAAGTGATAAGGAAGATTTACAATGCATCGCAGATGTGACAGAAAGTGAAGTTTTAAAAGAACTTTTAGATGATGTATTTGATGCAGCCAGTACAGTTCGGAGTGCGCATATCCAGGCAGGGCGAATTTTATCAAATCAATTAAAAGTGAGATTAGTAGATGTGCTGAACAGTTATGGTGATATTGATCCATTTAATTTCTGGGAACCAATAGAAATAGATGTTGAAGATATCGGAATTGTAAAGGTGCTTAAAATAATTGATAAAGGGAACATTGTTTATGTTAATTCAGCGGATACAAATCGCTTAATAGAAGAGTGAGGTAAGTAATATGGCAATAATGATTCCTTCTGACATATCTCCGGATATAAGAAGTAATGCAGAAAAACATATTTTTTCCTGGTTTAAAGATGCTCTGGATACAGAGGATTGGGTAGTGTTGCATTCCCTTGGTATTACCAATCATAATAAAGTTATACATGGAGAAGTTGACTTTTTCGTATTAGCCCCAGGATTGGGCATATTTGCACTTGAAGTAAAAGGGGGACGGGTACAGCGAAAAAGAGGAATCTGGTCTTTTACTGATAAATATGATCATACAGATTGTCGGATTAAAGGGCCATTTGATCAGGCATGGGATGGTATTTACAGTATAAGAAAGTCGATTTGGGAAAAGCTTGACAATGAGCATAAACAACTTAAAAACTTGTTTTTTGGAATAGGTGTAATGTTTCCGGATGTGGAATATCAATCTGTTGGAATAGATAATGAACAATGGCAGGTATTTGACTGTAACGATGGAAAGAACGTAAAAGAGTTTGTTTTACGTATAGCTGCAGGTTCTGAAAAAGCATGGAGGGTCCAAAACGGTTCTTTAAAAAAGGAGAACAGGCCAACAATAGAAAATGTGAAATATCTCGCAGATATTCTAAGAGGCAATTTCGATTACAGGACTTCATTAAAGGTTTTGTATAACTATGTGGAAGAGGAACTGGTTGCATTGACTAAAAATCAATATCGCTGCATAGATCAGCTTGAGGACAACCCAAGATGTTTAATAAAAGGTGCGGCTGGAACAGGTAAAACGCTTATTGCGGTTGAGCAAGTAAAAAAACATGTAGCAACAGGAGAAAAAGTAGCACTGTTTTGTTATAATAATACTTTAGGACAATGGTTGCAGCATTACTTTAAATACCAGCCAGAAAATCTTAGGCCATATTATGCAGGAACGATACATGGATATATGGTGAAACTTATTCGAGATAGCGGAAAGCGAATAAATTTTCCAACAGAGCAATGCGAAGAAGACTATTTTTACAAATACAATCTTCCTTGTATGGCGATTGATATACAGAGAAATCTTAAATTTCGATTTGACAGGATAATCATAGATGAGGCACAAGATCTTATTACTAATGAATATTTGGATTTTGTTGAGAGTTGTTTAAAAAGTGGAGTACAACGTGGAAGATGGACTTTTTTTGGGGATTTTTCCAGACAGGCTATATATATTGATATGAAAAAGAATCAGCTTTTGGATATATTGGGAGAAAGGACTTCTTTTATTCAGTTTAAATTAATAACAAACTGTAGAAATACTGTTTATATATGCAGCGAAATAAAAACAGTAACTGGCTTTTCTGATAAAATTATATATAGAGGTGGAGTGAGTGGCCCCCCGGTTGAATATATACCATATGTGACAATTGAAGACGAAAAGAAAAAACTGATTGAGATTCTAAAAAAATTAAGTAATGATCATGTGGAGTTGGGGAGAATAACTATCCTGTCGCCCAGAAAACGAGAAAATTCGGTTGTGGACTGCCTTGAAGGCATACGTGTTTCAGATTATCAGATTCCTTCGGTTGAAGCACTTACATTTAGCACAATTCAGGGTTTTAAAGGTTTGGAAAATACCGTGATAATATTGACCGATATTGAAAGTTATCAGGACATCAGACTTATATATGTAGCATTTAGCAGAGCTAAATCTGGATTATATGTTCTGGAATCGGAAAATGCGGCAAAAGAATACATAGAACTATATTTTCGGAGGAATAAATCAGATGGATGATAGTCGAAGAAATCAACTAAAAGAATTTGTAGAACGCGAATTTATTGGACCAGATCCTATTGAGTGGGAGGGGCATAAACAGGCAAACGGTGAAGAAATTCTTTGCAGTGATCCGCCACGGACAAGATATATTGCCGGAATTCTGTTTCCAAAAGAAACTACTGAAACAGAATCTTCGGAGGTACGAGAAGGAGAATTGGAAGAAGTAGAACAATCTGATGAAAAAGATACAGGGGAAGATGGCCTTCCGCAGAATGTTGGCAGTAAATCAGAATATCTGGAAGATGCTGAAGAACTGATCAATCGTTCGAACGCCTATAGACAGTCCGCCATCAGCATGACAGTTGCAATCAGAGATAATGACAGTATAAGGGTTGAAGTTTTGGCGGGAACATACATTACCATGACATCAACCGATCCGAAAACCAATAAGAAAATATCAAGATATCCCAGAGCGGAAATTAAATGGAGTAATAACAATGAAAAAATAGTACTTCCGCATGCTGTTGATGGAATGTTTAAGATACCTGTTGGGGATAGTAAGCTGCAACTTGATATTACATATAGATATAGAAATGGTGATAATACAATATATACATTTTCATTAGAAAATACTGTAGAAAAACCGGGTGCCTTTAAAGATGAAGATTGCTTTTTCCAGGTTAAGTTCCGTCTGTTTTCTGAAAAAGGATTTTGCCCTCTGTCAGATAGTCAAAGGGTAAATGTTGAGGATGAGGATTATCTTTCTAACCAGTTGTTATACAGGGATATTAGAAATTATGCGATTGGTCATGGATGTGCTACGGACTGGGATGATAGCACAGAAATTGTTAAATGGATTGAAACGGCAATTTTCCCTTCCTACGAAGTAAAACCGATTGTTCCTGGTAAGATTTCAGGAGTTACTCTTGAAATGCTTAAATTGGGACCGAAAGGAAATTTTGAAAATAGTATTTCAGAGTTGTATCTGATGTGTGAGCGCTATGAGAAATGGATTTCCGAACTGGAGGAAGAAGATGTCCCGGAAAGACACAAAACTACGGCATTGCGGCATATTAAAAATTGCAGGGATTGCCTTCTGCGAATGCGTAAGGGTATTGTTCTGCTTCAAAAGGATGAGAAGGTTAGAACAGCGTTTCAGTATATGAATCTTGCAATGATTATGCAGCAATTACATTATAATCTTCCCTTGCAGAGTTGGGAGGATGATGGAAATGATGGGATAATCCTTTCAAATGCAGTAAAAAATTTGCCAGAACCGTATGATAAGAGCACTTGGTATGATATTGAACATAAACATTATGGTAAGTGGAGACCTTTTCAGCTGGCATTTGTGTTGATGAATCTGGAATCAATGGCTGACAGGTGCAGTTGTGAAAGAGGCATTGTTGACCTGATTTGGTTCCCAACAGGAGGTGGTAAGACAGAGGCGTATCTTGGCTTATCTGCATATACAATTTTTATAAGACGATTGCTGAATAAAGATGACTCGGGAACTGCTATTTTGATGCGCTATACTCTGAGACTTTTGACAGCTCAGCAATATGAACGTGCCTCATCCATGATTTGTGCATGTGAATTATTGAGAAAAGAGAATTCTGAATTATTTGGTGCAGATCGGATTTCAATTGGATTATGGGTAGGAGAGACGACTACACCAAATACGATGCAGAAGGCGGTGAAGGCATATGGAGAATTGTATAAAAATGGTAATGTAAATCCGTTTGTTATATTGAAATGCCCGTGGTGCGGAGCGCAGATGGGGGTTGTTCACAGAAATAACGGAACCAGAATTCTTCCAGGATATCATTGTAAACCAGGAGCAAGAAGAAAGAAAACTTTTATGTTCGTTTGCAGCAATAAGGCAAATGGCTGTTCTTTTTCAGAGGAAAATTATCCATTGCCATTACATGTTATAGATGATGTGATTTATGATGAGAAGCCAACATTGGTATTAGGAACAGTAGATAAGTTTGCAATGCTTCCATTCAAACCAGAGGCACAGGGATTGTTCGGATATTACGATGGTGAAAAACTTACTTCCCCTGATCTGATTATTCAGGATGAGCTGCATTTGATCTCTGGTCCGTTGGGCTCTATGGTTGGACACTATGAAACAATGATACATGAACTGTGTACGATGAAAACTGATGATGCAGAGATTCATCCGAAAGTTATCGCTTCTACGGCGACAATTAGCAGAGCAAAGGAACAATGTCACGCTTTATATGGATGCAGTAAAGATGCTGTTTTTCAGTTTCCGCCATCGGGATTGAAAGCCGGAGACTCGTTTTTTGCGAAAGAAGATAAGGATAAAAAAGGAAGACAGTATATCGGAATCTTTGCGAATGGTTCATCGTCCGATGCTACAACCGCCATCAGACTCTATGCCTCATTACTGTATGGTGCCAAAGAAATGTCTGTTGATAATGAAATGCAAAGAGATCCATACTGGACAAATATGGGGTATTTTAACAGCATCAGAGAACTGGGGCAGGCTCGAACATGGATTAGAGCAGACATAGATCAGCATCTGGATGTTATATATAAGAGACGTTTGTACGATAAAAAGTATTCAAAAGAAGAATACCGAAAATACAGGCGATATATATGGAGAGATGAAGAACTTACAAGCCGTATTCCAGGGGATAAAGTAACAGCAAGCTTATCTAAACTTAATCTAAAGTATCCGATGGAAGTAGATGATGATGGCAAGATTATAGAGTATCCTATTGATATTTGTCTGGCTACAAATATGATTTCTGTTGGATTGGATGTTCCGAGACTTGGATTAATGACTGTTTCCGGACAGCCTAAAACAACATCTGAATATATCCAGGCAACCAGCCGTGTAGGACGAGATGCGGTAGCTGCACCAGGAATAGTGTTTGTATTGTATAGACCAGGAAGACCACGGGATAAATCACATTATGAACATTTTAAAGAATACCACTCCCGCTTGTACTGCAGTGTCGAACCGACAAGTGTCACACCATTTTCTGCACCGGTAAGAGACCGGGCGTTACATGCTATAATGGTAGGTATGTTACGGTTGGAGAGTGATTCGAATTATAATAATTCAAGACCTAAATTACCTTCACAAACTGATATAGAGCGTATCGAACAAATTATTCGAAACAGAGTCGAAGACATTGATCCTGAAGAGTTGGACGCATCACTTGATAGAATGAAATGGATATTGGAACATTGGGAGGATCACAATCCAGTTTGCTGGGGGCCGAAATATAACAGAGACTTGTCATATGCATCTGATGCACCGTTGATGTTTCACGCCGGGAAACATAAAAATGATGCGTGGGGAGCTTGTGGAATTGAAACACCAACGTCTATGAGAAGTGTGGATGCATCGTGTGAGGCCGAAGTTATGGCAAACAGATATAGTGCAAAGGAGGTCTGATAGTATGGCATATTCAAAGAGACCTATGCGTAGAAGCGCACTTATAGGACCATGGGGAGTTGGAGCAATAGTACCCTTCCCTAATGATGAAGCTCTGATGATTGCAGGATTAGATGTTTGGAGATATCAAAATGAAAAACCATTTATTATTAGAGATGAGCGATTAACAAAGCGTTTAGGGGTTAAAGAGCTAAGATGGCCGCCTGATTTTAGAGAGCAAAATGCGGATTCTGTGAACTATAATCTGAAAATTCCGGCAGTTCGTTTTCCTAATTGGTATTATTGCCCGTTTTGTGGATACATGGAAAAAACCACCTATTACCAGCAACAGCCTGAGTGCAGTCGACCACAATGGGGAAAAGGACGAATATGCTCATTAAATGGAAAATATCGCAGGAAGATGATACCAGAACGATTTATTGTGGTGTGTCCGGAGGGACATATTGATGATTTTCCTATTGCAGCATGGATTCATTATGATAGCGGGCATGTTTATGATGAAAATACCTGTGTGATTCGAAGAAGTACAGGTGGAGCATCTGCGAATCTGACAGGAGTATTTTATGAATGTACTTGTGGGGCAAAAAAATCTATGGCGGGAGCTACTACAAAGGGGGCTTTGAAAAAGATAGGATATCGTTGTAAGGGATCAAGACCTTGGCTTGGAATCAGTTCAGAAGATTTTTGTCTCCAGGATACAAAAGATATCAAAGTTATGTTACGTGGTGCTACAAATATTTGGTTTGCTGATACCAGAAGTTCTATTCACATTCCTACAGAAAATGATGTGATAAATCGTGAAATTGCGGGTATTTTACGGGATCATTATGAGTTATTAAGTTCGAGCAGAGTAAATGGCGAATTTAATAGAGGGATTATTGATCATTTGGCCGCATTTAAGGGAATTGATTCTGATGTTTTATATCAGGCTTTTGTCTCTCAAGCAAGTAAAAGTGAAGGGGAAATAGATGTATCAGAAGAAATATCAGAAGATCAATATCGTTTGGCAGAATATAAAGTTCTGGTAAAAACAAGCGGGAGTGATGATCAGGATTTTCATTCCATAAATCATCCCATTGCAGAATATAATTCTGTAATCCATAATTATTTTAAAAGCATTTCATTAGTGCCAAAATTGAGAGAAACACGTGCAATGGTTGGATTCTCAAGACTGGAGCCGAATGAAAAGCTGATTTCAGAGAAGAAAAAAGATCTTCGATTAGGTAACGAAGAATGGCTTCCGGCAATTGAAGTATTTGGTGAAGGTATTTTCTTTGAGTTTAATGACCAGACGATAAAGCAATGGGCACGGAGCGAAGAAGTAATTTCCCGAATAAATAATCTTAATATAGCTTATCATGAATCTAATTTTGGAAAAAGGTCTCAAGGAGATTTGCGACCAGAATTTGTTGTAATTCATACCTTTGCCCATTTATTGATTAATCAATTGAGCTTTGAATGCGGTTATGGTAGTTCGTCTTTGCGAGAGCGTATTTATTGTGAAAAGACCAGTAATGAATATAATATGTATGGAGTATTGGTATATACAGCTTCTGGTGATTCTGAAGGATCGTTAGGAGGACTTGTTCGCCAAGGAGAAAAGGGAAGATTGGAAGATACTATTATAAGTGCAGTTAAGAATGCGTTGTGGTGTACATCTGATCCAATATGTATTCAATCTTCAGGACAAGGACCAGAATCTTTGAATTTGGCGGCTTGTCATAACTGCACATTATTACCGGAAACTTGTTGTGAAAATGGGAATAGACTTCTGGATAGAGGTGTTGTTGTTGGAAGCCTGGAAGAAATGGATATTGGTTTTTTTCAATGACTTAAGAGACCGATAGGAGGTGAGAGAATGCTTATTGTTTTATCTCAGAAAGTAGATAGTAATTCTGACTATGAAGATGATTTGTTCAACGTATATCACTATCCATCTCGTTATCGCAATCAGATTCATGAAGGGGATACGTTTGTGTATTATCAGGGTAATAGATATGATAAAACACAAAGGTATTATTTTGGTACAGGAATAGTGGACAAAATTGCTTGTCAAGATGAAGAAAATTACTATGCAACTCTTTTACATGGACGCAAATTTGAAAAAAAGATTCCTATCTATTTACCAGATGATGGTTATATTGAGCAATTAGGGTATGATACTATAAGGAAGAGTATAAATCCACCATGGCAGAGTTCGGTACGTCCAATATCAGAAACTGCCTATAATTACATTCTTGAACATGCAGGGAAATTATTAGAAATAGTTTCGATAGAAGATTTGAAGGAAGGATTGAAAGAAGCAATTCGAGCATTTTATATCGGTGGTGATGATTCTGAAATATTACAGATTGTTAATTTATCCAAAAAAATAGCAAAATTGTTGGGGAAGTGATTTAATAATGTCAGATGTGCATACGCCAGAAGTTCGCAGTTACAATATGTCGCGTATTAAGGGGAAAAATACTAGACCAGAAGAGATTGTATGTAAGTATCTGTTCTCGCAAGGATATAGATATAGGAAGAATGTTGCAAAGTTACCAGGTAAACCCGATATTGTGTTGGCAAAGTATAGTACATGTATTTTTGTAAATGGATGTTTTTGGCATAAGCATGAAGGTTGTAAGTATTTTGTTTGGCCTAAAAGTAATGTCGAGTTTTGGAAACAAAAAATTGAAGCTACCGTGGAAAGAGACAAAAGACAACAGGCAGAACTTAAAGTAAATGGATGGAAAATAATTGTGATTTGGGAATGCCAACTTAAACCGGAATCAAGAGATTTCACATTAAAAAATATATGTAAGCAATTGAAATAAAAGTTCCTTAGAAAAAGGGTGCAGCATTGCAGGAAAAGTTATAATGCGCATTAAGAAGTGTAATGCAGTGCAAGTTTGTTTCTGGGGAGGTGTTTCTGTACCAATATCCATGTCAGCTTGACGGAAAAAGTCCATTTGTGCTTCAAAGATTCAGACCTTATGATACCCGGCATTTTTATTCACCCGCCCTTCTGTTGCTTGTGGCGACTTTCATAAATAACGATTCCAAATCCTCGCCGTTATCGGCGGAGCCTTGGTAACCCAATTTCCCCCCGCGATAATCCCGATATGATTGACAACCTGCTGTACCTCGGAAAGTATATTGCTGGACAGTATAACGGTTATCCCAATTGACGGAAAAGAGCGTATAAGCTCCCTAAGCTCCTTAATGCCGATAAGGTCTAAACTGTTTGTCGGTTCATCAAGGATAAGAAGTCATGGATGGCTGAGTAGTGCTATGGCGATACCTAACCGCTGCTTCATTCCTGTTGAAAATTGCCCTGCCCGTATTTTCCCTGTATCTGTAAGGTCTACAATGGACAGGACTTCATCAATACGGGTTCCGGCAAGCCAAGCAGGGCTGTTCGGTGTACAGATTCTCTCTTACCGTGAGATTTTCATACAACGGCGGGGACTCAATCATTATGCCTGTTTCGTTCAAATCGCCGCGCTTCCAATCATGTTCCCGGTAAATTACCCGTCCGCTTGTGGGTCGTAGCAATGAAGGTATAAATAATCCAGAGGCTATTAATAACATTGTTCAGGAATTAATCAAACTTGGTGATGATTCTTTGGATTATATTCTTGGCATTGTGAGAAAGATAAATAATAAGAAAGATTGATTTTATAATATGAAATTGTTGAAACGATACCATTTTAATAACAAAGCGGTATCGTTTTTTGCAATCTTATTTTGTGATAAAATAAGTGAATTTATTGCCGGATTCTTTATGAGAATACTTTCCCTTTTATCAAGAATAAATAGAATAAGGAAGAGTTATAAGATGAAAATTGAAGGCTATCGACAATTTTATCGACAGCCTTCAACCTTTTATTTTTTGTAATCATATACAGTTTTCAGGATATTTAGAACAAGAGCTATTTCTTTACTATCCATAACACTTAAAAGATTAATAAGCTGCTCATAAGTGGTTGGGTCAGTTTTAAGATTTTCAAGTCTGATATTAGCAGATAATAAATGGTTTGGTGAAACATCAAGAACCTTGCAAATGTCTATTAGCGTAGGAATTGTTGTTAAACTAGCGCCAGACTCCATCCGAGAGATGGTTCTTTCACTTTTATTCAATTTCTCTGCAAATTCTTCTTTTCCCATTCGTTCTCGTCTGGTTTCTTTAAGAACTTTTGAAAATAATTCTTGATTAAATTCCACAACATCACCTACTTATCTTTGATATTCATAGTATATATGAAATGAAGGTGCAATTTAATGACTTGAAAAGTCTCGTTAAAGTATACCGGACGCATGGTGTCTGAAAATGTAATTATTTATATTTTTGAAGAGTTTTAACAAGCTCCAATACTAATTTGATTTCATCAGTTTCCATTTGACAAAGCATTTTAAGTAATTCATCCAATGAAGTTTCTCTGTGATTTTCTACTTCCATATATCCTTTCAATAAGTCATTAGGTGTTACTTCTAATATATTGCATATCTCTATGAAAGTAGGAAGTTTAGTTAGGTTCTCGCCGGATTCAATGCGTGAAGCTGTTCGTTCGCTTTTATTTAGTTTTTCTGAAAAGGCAGATAAAGTCATTTTCGATTTTCTGGTCTCTTTAATGATTTTTGCAAACAAATCTTGGTCAAATGCCATTGACTCACCCTCTTTCATAAGTTCTATCGTTAGTATAATCTAATAAAATCGACTTTTTAATGACGTAATGAGTCTTTATGTTGAAAAATTGACGCAAAACGTCTATAATAATAAATACGAAAATGAAAATGAATATAGGAAAATAAATGTTTGGGCTTAGTGTATATTTACTTTTAATTGATGATGATAAAAATAAGCGAAAATTTGAGTGTATTTATAATACTTATAAATACCGGATGTACTTTATCTGCAAGGATATATTAAAAGACTATTATCTAGCTGAAGATGCATTGCAGGAGGCATTCATCAGTATCATAAAGCGGCTCGACCAAATTCATGATGTGGATTCTAAGCGGACAGCGTGTTATGTATGTCTGATAGCGAAATCACGCGCTATAGATTTATACAGGAAGATACAGAAAGATTATAAAACAGAGTTTCCGTTAGAAGATTACGGACTGGTCACATATCCTACAGAACTAATTGAGCTGGAAAGTGATGAACAGGAGATTATGGCGGCTATTCAGTTATTAAAACCATTGAGCCGGCAAATCTTAGAATTATATTTAGAAAAGGGAATGACGAGGAAAGAGATTGGGACACTCCTAAATCTAAGATACGATACTGTACGAAAGCGAATAAAAGTTGCCCTATTGGAAATACAAGTGGAATTGCATAAACGAGGCATTTATGAATAAATCATTAAAGGAAAAGGTTGCTCACGCCTATAAGGAAATTACGGATCATAGAGAGTTTATCTTACCAATGGAAGAGGAAGTAAAGGCAGCGATGCCGTTACCGGATGATTTTAAGAAGACGTTACAGGAGAAAGTTGAAAGAGATAAAAAGTATATTGTAATTTGGGGGAAACGAATATCGAAAGCAGCAATAGTAATTTTAATCATTTTGATGACGGGTCTTACGGTATATGCAGTTATACAGTCGAAGCTTTTTTATAAGATTTTTACTGTCAGCAGTGGTACATATCGGGTAAAGGTTGTATGTACTGCCGGAGGAGAATCAATTACAATCTATTCTGCAACAAAAACAAAATAAAGAAGGAGACTTAGGATGCAAGAGTCACAGCAGATTTTTCATGAAAATAAAAGTGAGTCTTTACAAAGTATATTTTTATATCAGTCGGAAGATTCAAATAGCAAAACAGGAGTTATGAGAGGATTGCATTTTGCTTCAATAAATTTAGTTAGAAGAGTAGGGAATTTAAGAAAAGAAGATGTTGTAGATCACTTTTTTGACGAACAGCAAAGGCCGCTTGACATTTTCTTTGAATTAATGGGGTTTTGGGAGATAATAAAGAATCGCATAAGAGTATTGAATCAGCGGGAAAAAAAGCAGTTCCCAATATTAAGTATAATACATGAAATAGATGGAAGCTATCATTGGATTAAATATTGTAACCTTGCGGAGAAATTAGGAGTGGCTTTTGAGGATAAGGTTGAGAAATTATGTACAAATATTGAAGAGATATTTAATAATAAAGTCATCAAAATCTTGGACTTTGATATGAAAGTGAAATTTGAAATATCCCTTCAAGAATTTGAAAAGTTCATTGGTGGATTTGAGTATATGTTTG
>Ga0153924_1000809_pt1 | contig 18251 bp, 17 predicted proteins | sample TSNJ008MetaG_FD_104709 | JGI IMG/M metagenome (GOLD analysis project Ga0153924, IMG submission 104709) | Attine ant fungus gardens microbial communities from New Jersey, USA - TSNJ008 MetaG | ecosystem: Host-associated > Fungi > Mycelium > Unclassified | place: USA: New Jersey, Wharton State...
CTACAATGCGGTGAGTACGCTGGCCGCAGTCCTCAAGCGCATTCCGCCGGCTGTTTGGCAAAATATCGAAGAAGTCGCCGTCTTTGACGATGCGAGCGGCGATTCGACGTACGAACTCGCGGTCGGCTACAAGACGCTCGCCGATACCTACAAACTACAAGTCGTCAAGAACCCGAAGAATCTCGGCTATGGCGGCAATCAGAAGGCCGGCTATAAGTATTTCATGAGCAAGGGCTTCGATGCCGTAGTCCTGCTTCACGGCGACGGACAGTACGCTCCCGAGATCCTGCATCACCTGTATCATCCGATCGTGAGCGGCGAGGCAGATGCGGTGTTCGGATCCCGCATGATGGGCAAATACGGTGGAGCGCTCAAGGGAGGAATGCCACTCTACAAGTACGTTGGCAATCGCATTCTCTCGACGATCGAGAATCGAGCGCTAGGCCTGAATCTCACCGAGTTCCACAGCGGGTACCGCGCCTACAATCTGCACGCGCTGCAGCGAATAGATATGTCCGCGATGACCGACGATTTCCATTTCGACACGGAGATCATCGTCAAACTGCGTCATCAAGGCTTCCGTTTCAAGGAGGTTCCAATTCCGACGTATTACGGTTCCGAAATCTGCTACGTCAACGGCTGGAAGTATGCATATGATGTGCTGAACTCGGTTCGCCGCTACAAGGCCACAATACGCTCAGCCAGGCGATTTCCTGAGTACCGCGAGTATTTCGTAAACTATCCGTACAAGGAGAGTGCGCATTCAAGCCACAGCATCGCCGCCGGACTTGTCGGCACGGGTCAGGACGTTCTCGACGTCGGTTGCGGCGAAGGGTATTTTGCGGATGCGATTCGTCGCGATGGGAACAGTGTCGCCGGCATCGATGTGATTCCGGCTCCGCGCCGTCGAGAGGCCTTCACGAGCTACACGTGCGCGAACCTCAACGACGGACTCGGTGTTGCAGCCAAGCAACTTCATCGAGATGCCTTTGATAAGGTGCTTATGCTCGATGTGCTGCAGCAGCTCCCCAATCCGGAACAGGTCTTGCGCGAAGCGCTTCCATTGCTTAAGTCGAACGGACAGCTCATTGTATCCTTGCCGAATATCGCAAACATCACTGTGCGAACAACTCTCGCCGTGGGTCGCTTCAAATATTCGGATCGCGGAATACTCGACCAAAGGCATTTGCGTTTCTTCACGCGCCGCACGGCTCGGAAATTGCTCGAGGACTGCGGCTATGGGGTCGTAAGCGAACGCGCATCGGTCATGCCGCTGGAGTTTGTTCTAGACTTAGCGCCAAAGAACGCTCTCATGAAGCTATTAAACGGATCTCTAGCGGTACTCACATCGCTGCTCCCTAACCTTTTTGGCTATCAGTGGATACTCGTAGCGAAACCTCGCAAATAGCGAAGCTTTGGATAATCGTTCCCGCCTACAATGAGGCTGCGAGCGTCACGGAAGTCGTTCATTCACTACGTGCATTGGGTTACTCGCACGTTTGCGTTGTTGATGACGGATCTCGTGACGAAACGGCGAGATTAGCGCTCCGCGCCGGCGCTTCTGTCCTGAGGCACATTACAAACCTCGGCCAAGGAGCAGCGCTGCAGACCGGACTCACGTATGCGCTCTTGCAGGGAGCAGAGTACCTCTGCACATTCGACGCCGATGGCCAGCACTCGCCGGAATCCGTCACGGATCTGCTTGCTGCATTGGAGCAGACCAACTCGGATGTGGCCCTGGGTTCGCGATTTCTCGGCGTTGCTGCACCAGGTATGCCGATTTCGAAGCGCTTGGTCCTCAAGATCGCTTTACTGTTCACCCGCGCACACGCGCGGCTTACCATTACGGACACTCATAACGGCCTGCGTATCTTTACTCGCCGCGCGGCGGAGTGTATCAAGATCGAGCAGCCCGGAATGGCTCACGCATCGGAAATCCTGCAAAAAATCGGCGCAGCAGGTCTACGGTTCGTGGAGGTCCCAACGAAAATTCGATACACGAAGTATTCGCAGCGCAAGGGGCAGTCAGTCTTCGAATCCGTAAAAATTCTGCTCGAACTTCTCTATCAGTCAATAGCCATGCGATGACGGAGGTAATTGTTCGCTAATGGCTTCGATAATTATCGCGACTCTGCTGCTCATGGCAGTGTATGTTGGGACAAGGCGGCTCTCAGGCGTCCAGACTACGACTGTCTTGGCCGTAGTTGCTGTAGGAATAGTGGTTACGGTATTCCCAGGCCTTTCGTCGGACCTCGCGCGCTTGCTCAATGTCGGGCGTGGCACGGATCTCGTCTTCTACTTCGCCCTGTTGGCCGGCATGTTCATCGCCTCAAACTTCTACTTTCGCTTTAAGCGCAATGAGGAGATGCTTGTCGCGTTAATTAGACAAAATGCAATCGATCACGCCGAAAAGCCGACCATTATGGATGATCCTTAGGGTTCCTTGCGATTACTCAAGATAAAAATGGCCAATTGGACAAGGCTTATGGATGAGTCAAAAACACTGCAACCTGCATACGTCGAGCTGAGGCTGAACGATCCTCTTAAACCCGCGCACCGGAATGCACAGCCATCGCCCCGGGCGACCGAAGATCGAAATCGAGCGTCATCTGGTCGCTCGAATCCTTACGGATCGCCGTTGGCTTTCCTGGACCAAATGACGCCGTAAGCGGAGACGAGCGTGAAAGTCGTGATATTGGCCGGCGGTTTTGGTACGCGCATTAGCGAGGAAAGCGCGATCCGCCCCAAGCCCTTGGTCGAGATCGGCGGGAGACCGATCCTCTGGCACATCATGAAGCTGTACGGTGCGTGCGGCTTCAATGACTTCGTTATCTGTCTGGGCTACAAAGGGTACCTGATCAAGGAGTTCTTCTCAAATTACTACCTACACTCGTCGGACGTGACGTTCGATATCGCCGCCAACGAGATGACGGTACACGAAAGCGTCGCGGAACCCTGGAAAGTTACCTTGGTGGATACGGGCGAAGCGACGATGACTGGCGGTCGCATGAAGCGTATCGCAAATTATCTGAACAATGAAGCGTTTTGCATGACCTACGGCGACGGCGTCGCGTCGGTAGACATCGCGGACCTCGTACGATTTCATAAGGCTCAGCGAAGTCTCGCGACCGTTACTGTCATCCAACCCCCGGGCCGCTTTGGGGCAGTCGATGTGGTCGATCGCCGTGTTGTTAAGTTCCGTGAGAAACCGGCGGGCGACAACGCATGGATCAGTGGCGGCTTCTTTGTTCTCGAGCCACGTGTTCTGGATTTGGTGACGGACGACACAACGGTTTGGGAGGCCGGTCCGATGGAACGCCTCGCGGCGATGGGAGAGCTCTCCGCCTATTACCACGACGGCTTCTGGCATGCACTCGACACCTTACGCGACAAGAACATACTCGAAGACCTGTGGAAGTCTTGCGCCGCGCCTTGGAAGCGCTGGTGATACGGCCGAATTTCTGGCGTGGTAAGCGCGTACTTGTTACCGGCCACACCGGTTTCAAGGGCAGCTGGCTGGCATTTCTTTTGCGCTACTTTGGCGCAAGCGTTTTCGGTTATGCACTTCGTCCATCGACATCACCATCACTCTTCCGGCTTTTGCGGCTGGATGAGTTGATCGAGTCCCAATTCGGCGACGTTCGTGACCGCGCGGGCGTGGAGTCGGCCATGCGCGCGATCGATCCCGAAATCGTCTTCCATCTTGCGTCGCAGCCGCTCGTTCGCGAAAGCCTAAGCGACCCCGTGACGACGTTCGAGACGAACGTCATCGGCTTAGTCTACGTGATCGAGGCCGCTCGCCGGCTTCGGCGGAACGTGTTGATGCTTAACGTCACAACTGATAAGGTCTACGACGATTGCGGCGTCGATCGCCCACATGCGGAGTCAGATCGACTGGGCGGCGCCGATCCCTACAGTTCGAGTAAGGCGTGTGCAGAGTTGGTGACCGCGTCGTACAACTCAAGCGTCCTGGCTGGTACCGACTCGCTGCGCATATGCACCGCTCGCGCCGGTAACGTCATCGGAGGAGGCGACTGGTCAGCTGATCGTATCGTACCGGACATAGTGCGCGCGATCACCGCTGGTCAGGATGTCATATTGCGGTATCCGAACGCGACGCGCCCGTGGCAGCACGTTCTCGAGCCGCTAAGCGGCTACCTGACGTTGATCGAGGCGATGTGTAAGCGAGGAGAAGAGTTAGATTCGGCTTGGAATTTTGGGCCTAATCCCGCAGCTCACTCGCCAACGGTGGCCGAGTTAGCAGAGCGTCTCATCGCGGCATTTGGAGCGCCGCTGCGATGGGTTGCAGCGACGAGTGTGGAACCGGAGGAAAGGCGTTCCCTTCAAATCGATTCGGCGCGAGCAGAGCGCATGCTCGCGTGGCGCCCGCGGTTGACAATGGATGAAACAGTGCAATGGACGGCGCAATGGTACTTGGCGTGGCGCAAGCGTAAGGATCTGCGAGCATTCACTTTGCAGCAGATCGATGCGTATTTCCGGGGCGCAAACTAATGCCCGCTTCCTGCAGATTGTGCAACGCATCGCTTTCACTTCCGTTTTGTGATCTCGGTGAGTGCCCACTGTCGAACGATTATCTGAGTGCCCAGGAACTGGCCCATGGAGCGGAACGCTGCTACCCGCTTCAGGCCTGGGTTTGCGAAACGTGCTTACTCGTGCAGCTCGAGGCATTCGAACCGCCGGAACGGATCTTTTCGACCTACCCATATTTTTCATCCTATTCGAAGAGTTGGGTCGAACATGCGGCCCGCTATGCTCGGATGATGATCGAGCGGCTCTCGCTCGATGAGACGTCGCTCGTGATGGAAGTAGCGAGCAACGATGGCTACCTCCTACAACATTTTCACGATGCGGGAGTTCGCGTGCTCGGCATCGAGCCCGCCGCAAACGTCGCCGAAGCGGCCCGGCGCAAGGGTATTCGCACGGAAGTCTGTTTCTTCGGCGAAGCCAGCGCACGGCGCATCGCCGGCGAGTACGGCCGTGCCGATCTAATTGCCGGCAACAATGTCATCGCGCACGTGCCAAACTTGCACGACTTCATCGAAGGCGTGCACATCGCGCTCGCGTCGGAGGGAACAGCGACGTTTGAGTTTCCCCATCTCTTGCACCTTATCCAAGGCGTGCAATTCGATACAATTTATCACGAGCATTTTTCATATTTTTCGATTACTCCAATGATGCGTGCACTGAGCGAGCACGGTCTACACATCGCGGAAGTAGAAGAGCTGCCGACACATGGTGGCTCGTTGCGAATTCACGTTAAGCATGGAGAGGCTTTGACCGCGCATGAATCCCTCGTTCAAGTGTTGGAAAAGGAGCGTCGGTCGGGCTTGCGCGATCTGGAAGTCTACAGGGCATTTCAAGGTCGAGTGAATGAGTGTAAAGAGGCTCTGCTGGCGTTTCTTTCATCCTGCGAAATGAATGGCAGGTCTGTGGCGGGATACGGGGCACCCGCGAAGGGAAACACTCTTCTCAATTATTGTGGCATCGACGCCTCGCACATTCCCTTCACGGTGGATCTAAGTCCGTACAAACAGGGCCGCTTTATGCCGGGGTCCCATATTCCCATTCTCGACCCGGCGGCAATCTTCGAGCGCAAACCGAACTTCGTACTGATCTTGCCGTGGAACATTGCCGATGAAATCCGCGAACAGATGAAGGGGATCGCTGCTTGGGGCGGCCAATTCGTCTGCGCGATTCCGACAACGACAATCATCTCATGATCTACCGGCATCTCGAATTTCCAGAGGTAGTATTGATCGAGATGGAGCCAATCGAGGACGCGCGCGGCTTTTTTGCACGTTCCTTCGATCGAGAGGAAATGCTGGCCAACGGGCTTGCGTCGGCCTTCGAACAGGAGAATTTGGCTCGGAATGCTCATCGTGGTACACTTCGAGGCTTACACTACCAACGTGAGCCGCACGGCGAGACAAAACTCGTGCAATGCGTGCATGGCCGGATATTCGATGTGGTAGTAGATATACGCCGGCAGTCCGTCAATTACGGGCGATGGATCTCGGTTGTGTTGGACGCGAGGAGGCCTCAGTCGCTCTATATTCCGCCGGGATTTGCCCACGGATACCAGACGCTCGTTGACGCCAGCGATGTTTACTACCACATCACCCCTGCATTCGTTCAGAGGTCGGCCTCGGGGATCAGTGCCTTCAGCCCGAGGCTTGGCATACCGTGGCCGCTCGAAGTCACTGCCGTCTCCGACCGCGATCGCAGTCACCCGGAGTTCGAGTGAGGGTTTTGCTTGCGACCGGTCTGACCGGATTTCTTGGCCGACGATGTGTCAACGAGCTCAAACAGCGGGGGTTCGAGATCCATGCGATTACTTCTCGCGAGCCGCAAGACGTCGTACCCGATGTCCGCTGGCACTACTTCGACCTTCTAAGCGGCGAAAGCGTAGAAGCACTCTGCACGGCGGTCAGACCCGACGCGCTGCTGCATCTCGCCTGGGTGGCCGAACATCCGGGCTTTTGGGCGTCGCCGCTTAATTCAGCGTGGCTGCGAGCGAGTAAGGCTCTCGTGGATGCGTTCGTCGCGTCGGGTGGATCGCGAATCGTTGCTGCCGGGTCGTGCGCGGAGTATGCTAGCCCAGCGCACGGCCGATACACTGAGGCAAGTGCGATTGCTCCAGTCACACCTTACGGCGTAGCCAAGGCGGCGCTTCACGAATATCTAATACAGCTTGGGCGCCATCATCGCCGCCTCTCGGTCGCATGGGGGCGCATATTCTTCCCATACGGGCCGGGCGAGCCGCGCAGCAAGTTCATACCTGCCATGGCCCGCGGAATCCGTTCCGGTCATACGCTGGCAATTCGCGATCCCAACCGTTGTGCCGACTATATTCACGTCTTGGACGCTGCGCGAGCCCTCGTGGCAATGCTGGATTCAACAACTCAAGGCGCCGTCAACATCGGAACTGGTCGAGGCATCTCGATGACCGAACTCGGCTCGATCATCGGCGCGATTCTTCGAGGAACAACCCCGCGTGTTCCCTGCGCGATCCGAAGCGAATTTTCGGGAGACGATATGGTTGCGGACGTCGCGCGTCTTCGCGGGGAGCTCGCCTTTCGTTGGGAATTCGACCTGCTCAGTGGTGTGCTTGATGCGCTTGGACCAGCATCGTGACGACTCCGCACATTTCCGTTATCAACCCTCCGTCTGCTCCCGTCGACACGGCGATCACGGTGCTTTCTTACAATGGCCTCGAAATGCTACAGCGATGCTTGCCGAGCACTTTCGACCAGGGAACGGTCGTGCTGGTCGACAACGGCTCCGCCGACGGCACCGTCGCGTATGTAACAGATGCGTGGCCTCACGTCGCCATCGTCTCCATCGAATTCAATGTAGGACTCGGGAAGGCGCTAAATATAGGAGCGCGCGCATTCGAAGCGCGTCATATTGTCCTAATGAACAACGATGTAATCGTTCTTCCCGGTGCGATCAGGTCCTTGTGTGCGCTGCTGGACGCCGACCCCTCAATCGGCATCGCGTCGCCCGTGCTTCTCAACGAGGATATAAGTGTCCAGGAATTCGGAAACGACCTCCACATCTCTGGAGTAGCGGCGCGTCGCACACGTGTGACGCAGCCGCTCCTCGATACGTTCTTCCAGTCTGGCTGTGTCACCGTGGTTCGGCAAGATCAGTTTCTGAGGCTCGGTGGGTATGGCGAGGTCTTCGAGTGGTATTGCGAAGATGTCGACCTCGCTTGGCGCTATCGGAACGCCGGTCTTAGGGTCGTCGTAGCCGAGGGAGCGCAGTGCATACATCTACAAGGCGCCACGCTCGGTAGGACCAAAGTCATCGACCGGCGCCAGATAATCGACGAGCGCTTTGTTGCCCGAATGTATTATTACAACCGGAATTTTCTGCTGCTCTTTGCTCGCAATGCACCGTGGTACCAACTTGTCTTGCAGTTCCCGTTCATTCTTACGAGGCAATTGATCGAGATCACCGCCGCAGCGCTAACAATTCGCGATGGTTCGTTGGTCAAGGCGTACCTACGGGCATGGCGAGACACGTTGCTACGATTGCCGCTCGCGCTCCGCAACGTTAATGCATCAATGCCTACGTCACGACGCTCAACATTTCCGTATGTTCGGGTTTACTTTATACAGAGCTTACATCGGTTACGGGACTTTCTTCAGGCAAGCCGCCGTGGAGACGACGCATGAACTATAAGTCGCTTAAGGCGCGCGAAGTTGCCAGGGCGTTCGTGCTGAAACGGTCCGTGCCGGGCTAAGAGCGCGTCACACTTTGAACATCGCCTCGAAGAACGCTCGCTGGACCAACGGAACTCGACGATATACAACCTCCCAAGAAGCCGGCTTGGGGTAGTCTTCCTCACGAACTACGATCCGGTCAAAGCGATTGCGGCTCACGCGCCATTGCTTCGAGTAAAACCACCCATGAGTAATCCGATTTATCAAGCTAAAATACGCCGCGATTTGAGTGGGCAACATCTCGTGCAATGACGAAATGTTGATGAACACGTCGACTGACTTGTCCGGCAACATGCTTGCTTGATGGGGCAATACGAAAGCAAGCTGAGACTGTTCGAACTCCTCTCGAATAGCCTCGTACGTTTCAAACTTGCGAAAGTTAAATGCAACTTTTTCCGGAAACATTTCGCCCAGGTATCGCTGTGAGACGGAGAGTGCAGGCGGGATGTCAATGATGATATACTTGGCTAGTGGATACGCCGTTAAGAAAACGTAGGCGTTTCGCCCGTAACCCGCACCAAGTTCACAGAAGGTGCGTGGCGAGTACCCCGGAGGGAGACCCTCGACGACGGAGTAGTATTCCAAGACAGCGTTGGCCAAGTCTTGCGAAATGAGCTTATTATCCAGGCGAACGTTAAATGGATTTCCCAATGTAGGTTCAGACAATCTAGCAAGAAGTGCTCTCGGATCACGTTGCGTCGCATACATCCACAACATCTTTGTATGGATGGATAGAAAAGCCAGGAGAATCCGAGCTAGTTGCTCGTCCCTCAGGGAAAAAAGGCCGGAAAGAATCTTCGGCCAATCCGATACCCTTGTGTTCCGCGCTAGAAACAAAAATTGCTCATTTATCGGCGTGACTACGAACGTAAAGTAATTCCGTGCAATTGTCCGCTTCAAATTCTCGAATCCGAATTCCTCAAGGTCACCGACATTGCGCCGATTATAATGTTCCCAGAAGGCTGATGGCTGAAAGATGCGATCACCTTCAGACATCGCCTCGAACATTGTTTCTATCTCGGCGATTTGCCCATCTCGAATTGCCACCGTGCCTAAAGTCTAGCACTCCATTCTCTGTGGATTCGCGCCGCGGCCTTGCCTGGAGCGGTTTGCCGGGGCGAGCACGAAACGACGCGATTCCTCGCGCTGCCGAGGGGTTACCGTCAATTTGAGTCATTTTTGGGCTGGGCAGTGTAGCCCTGTGGATCTTGTTAGGAAGATCAACCCGCGTGCTTGCTGGTCCGCACGAGGCCGCAGGCATGTGTATCGAGCCTTTCGTGCCCTACGTTTCCAGGTCTGTCGGTCGGCGTGGGTCAGTGCGGGCTTTTTTGGTGGCGCCAGGAGCCTGGCTCGTCGCGATGCCTAGAACTCCGGGCTTCATCGACAACAATAAAGTGCCGATCCGTCTGGCAGGAACGATTGGGCAGTGACACCAGGTTGCCGTTCTTAGAACGAACGCTGCTCAGGGTCTGCTGCCGCAGAGGTGGGGCCACAGGTCGGGCGAATGGGAAACATTGGTAGTTGCTCGGTACGATCCGGATGTCAGACAGTCAACGTATCTTGGGAATGGAATGAGATGAGAGCCGCGTGCCCATTTTGCGGTGACGAACGAATAGCGGAATCGATTACGGCGAGTGAAAGGATGTTCGGTCTTGAGGGGGCGTTTACGTACCACCGATGTGGCGCGTGTGGCAGCCTTTTTATAAGTGATGCGCCTGCAGACCTCAGTCCCTTCTACCCGGCGAAGTACTATTCATACACAAGCGATGCGCGCTCTTCGCTAGTCGCCTTTTGTGCGAATCTGAATGCGCGGATGCGAGCCAGGACCTATTTAAAACTCCTGCGGCAGTCTGGGACGGTAATTCGCTCCAGCACGTCCTTCGTTGACGTGGGTTCAGGGTCCGGCGACCTGCTACGCGCGTTGCAAGCTATTGGCCTTTCACACGTGTTGGGCATCGATCCGTACCTGCGTCCAGGTACGAATACGCGTGGAATTACGGTCATTCGTCGCGCTATCGAAGACGTCGCCGAAGATGCTGCCCCCCCAAGGGCCGATGTTGTTATGTTCCATCACTCACTCGAGCACGTATTGGACCCTTCGGCTAGCCTTGCGGCCGCAGCGAAGCTTTTGGCTCCCGCCGGGGCAATTCTCGTGCGTATCCCGATCGTAAGCTATGCGTGGGAGCGATTTGGAATCAATTGGTTTAGCCTCGACGCGCCGCGTCACTTATGCATACCGACCGAGAGAGGCTTTAAGAGCCTAGCGGCGCAGCTTAACCTGCGAATCGTAGGAAGCCGATATGATTCAACCTCGATGCAATTTCTGGCCAGCGAAGCATATGAGCGAGGATTAACGCTTAGCGAGGCGTTTCCCAGCAATTCCCTGACGACCGCGTTGCGAGTAGTTCTTTCGCCCAAGAACGTCGCCGCTCGGTATTTGAATAGGCAACGGCGTGGCGACCAAGCAGCGTTTGTGATGGTTCGCGAGAATGAAAGATAGATCGACGGCCCAATGCTAGGGGCCGGCTGGCGTCACCACGGCACACCGGACCACTCCGAAGATTTCTGACCTGACCACGCATCGAGTGCAACTAGTAAAAACATGTCGCACGCGGTCACGAGAAAATGGCGTACGCGGCCTTTAGATCCAAGGCAATGCGGTCCCACGTTCGTTGTGATGCGACATTCATCCAGTAGCTTGCTATTTCTCGCCGTAACCTTTCATCTGAAAAGAACCTTACCACGGCGCTGGCTATGTCAGAAGGAACGGGATGAAACAGCCCGGGAGCATCGGGAAAATCCGCCGAGAAAGCAGTCGACGCCAAAACCGGAACGCCGTGCCCAAGGGCCAGCGAGAGTGGGCCACTCGCTGCGATGGCCACCGTATTCGGCATAATAAGAACATCAGATGACGCGAAAAGCGCGCGCACTTCGAGATCGGGAACGAACCCCCGCAACACAACACGCGTCATATCCACGCCTGCCTCGGCGCATAAACGGCGTATATCGAGGACTCCACGTAAGCGAAGAGGTACATCTCCGGCAATGATGACGCGGCTCCGCGGTAAACGCTGTAAGATTTCGGGAATCGCTCTTATCAACTCGATGATCCCTTTTCTTGCCGAAATTGTTCCAAAAAAGAGGATCGCGTTCTCAGCTCGGCCATCTTGCGGATGCTTCTGCCGATCTACCCCAATGGGTATGAGCGCGATTTTCTCCGCGCGGCAGGAGTATGCCGAAACCAAAACGCCGACATGTCCACGTTCGTGCACCTGTACGAACGTGCTCGCGCGACAGATTCCAGCCGTTATCCACCACCACGCAACGCGAACTAATGGTAGCGGAGCGGCGATTCGGTTCGAGGAGGCGAACGCCGCGTCTATCGCCCCAGGTGGAAAAACACCATGCACTGTGCATACAACGTGCTTACGCAACGCGAATCGGATGATGCCGATCATTACCGGAAGGATCAGCGCATCGAACAGGCTCGGATAAGCATAAAGTTCATGCTGCACGTGAACGGTACGCTGAGGTAGGCGGCGGATTTCTCGTAACAGGCTCAAAGAGAATAAGAGCGGGCGCGAATCCAGAACGGCTCGCACATCCACGCCTTGATCATGAAACATGCGCCTGCCAGCCGGTCGCCGTACGGTCAAGACCGTGATCGATACCCCTTTATCCCGTAGCGCTAGAGACAGGCGCCTGGTGTACCATTTCATTGCTGAATCACCGGGAAACTTGATCTCCGGCTCGTCAGCGGCTTTGTAGGGCGAAACCATAACAACTCCGCCCGCTCGAGGCTCTTTCACATCGCGACGCGTGGAGATACCCAAGCTTCTTTCCCTCACGGCAGATCTGCCATGTGGCGCCGTATCTTATAAAGGCTTTTCCCTAGAACTATCTGCGGCATGAGGCCACTCCTAGCCCCTTATGGCTCTTTTGGTGTCACGCGAGGAAGGCGGTGGTCGGCGCGAGCGAGCTATCACTAAAATTGTTGACGTTCATCTTTGGCATCCTCACCGTTCCAGCGGCATACTATTTGGGGGAGATCGTTAGCTCTTCTGCAGTTGGGCTTCTTGCGGCAGCTTTCTACGCGGTGAGCCCGACTCCAATAGTGTATTCTACATGCTATCTCAACCTGCTGATGGGTCTGCTTTCTGTAGTCTTGGTCTGTCTAGTCGCTAGAGCACGACGCACGCCTTTTACGCCCTTACGATTCATCGCGATTGCATCGACAGCTGTTCATGTCGTGCACACTCACTATTTTGCGCTGATTTACGTGGCTCTTCTGATTGTTTGGACCCTCACATCGCCGCGCGGAATCAAGCATGGCCCATGCTTTCGGCCGCGCTAGCCCTCGGACTGGCATCATGGCCGTTCAGCCATTTCCGCAATCACACGACAACCTTCCAGCGCAACTCACTCCGTTCGTTGGTCGCGAGGAAGTCGTCTCCGGTCTAAGACCACACCCCGCCTGGTGTCACTTGACCGGAACGCGCGCTTCACGGTGCATCACATTCGGGCGGCGTAGGAGGCGCCGACCACGTGAGGTGAAGCGGCGGTCGCTCCGGCGTCACGACGAAGTGCAGCGTCCCGGGAACGCGGCGGTAGCGCGAGGTCTGTGCAATAGCGGTGTAGGCGGTGACGCTGTGAACGCCCGCCGCGAGTTCCGCGGCCGCAATCGTTCCAAAGAACGAAACGCCGTCGGCGCCATACTGCGCCGGATACGGTTTGCCGTCAACTAGCAGCCATACCACCGAATTCTGCGCGCGGTCGGTAACGCGTCCTTCCGCGAGAACGACATCGCCCGCCGCAGCCGTGAGCGCGCCTCGCACCACGGGCGCGCCTTGCCGGCAGAGCTCGAGCTTATCGAGCGAACCGCGTGCGGCGGGCGCTGTTGCTAGCCTCTGCATGAACGCCGACGAGAAGCCCTCCGCAGGCATCAAGAAGAAAAGGCGATCCGGCGCTATCGCTTGGTAAGCGTCGCGGTGAGGCAGCCTCGCGTACGCGCGCACGACGTGAACCCCTTCGTCGAGCCCGGCGGTATGGAAAGCGCCGAAGAAGCCGCTATGCGCGTAACTCATGTCGCGCGTCGCTTCGGCGATGCGAAAGTCGTAGAGTCCGCCGATGGTTCGCACGGGAATGCGGTCGTCAACGACGATCGCCACGTCGTCCGCGGCGCTCTGCCACTGCGGAAAGATCGCGGCGCCGGCAGCCCAGAGATGCGAGCCCGGCGCGAACGCGCTCCGAAAGCTATGAGCGTAAAGCGGGTGAAAATCCATGCCCTGGACCGGCCAAAGAAATCCCAAGGCACGGCCGGGTACCAGTTGCGACGGCGCGGGCACGAGCGCAACGTACGACGCCGTATCGCTGCCGTAATAGCGCGCAAGCACCGCGGCTGTCGCGTATCCGGAGGCAACGAGCGCGTAGGCGAGCACCAGCGCCGTTACGACTACCGGCCCATGCCGTCGCGAGCGGCGAAAAGTACGCGGTGCGTACCAAGCCGTGCAGAAGAACGCCGCAAAGACGTACGGATACCACTGTCGCCCCGCCGCTCCATAGACGTTCTGCGTCACGACGTAGAGCGCAAACATGAGCGCCACGAAGAGGACGTAACATAGCAGGACGGGATCGCTCGTCGCCAGCAGAGCCGCTCGCGCGCTGCGTCCTCTCGCGGCGATCGTCGCGAGCCGCGAGCAATTCCTCGCGAGCCGGTAGAGGATGATCGCGGTTACGGCAATGCTCGCCATCGCGATCGCGACGCGAAGGGCGTACTCGACGTGGGCGTTCACGACGATCAGTGGCGCATCCCACAAGCCCAGCGCCCCCCAATAGGTCGCCGCGTTCGGACCCGCGACGAAGAAATCCGTGAACGCTTTCACGGCATTCGCCGCAAGGTATGCCAGCGCCGCGGCGACGCCGTTGTGAAGCACGCCGAAGAATTCGCCGAAAAGGCCGCCTGACGCTCCGGCCCCTGCAGAGCGAGCGTGGCTCGCCGATACCAGCGCAAATTGCACCGCGAGGAGCGCGACGACCGGCATCAAGAGAGCCGCCAAGCGCACGAAGGCGACCTGTGGCGCAACACGCTCGAGCCGCAGACGCGCGACCACGTACAGCGTTATCGGAATCGCGGCGCTCACGAAGAAGTGGTATTTCGTCACGGCCATGAGCCCGAGCGCAACTCCGAGCGCTGCCGTCGTCGCCAATGGGCGCCGGCTGACGCGAAGCTGCGTTGCAAAGAAGAGGCTCGCCGAGAGCAGCGCGTACGCGAGATTGTCGGGCTGTACGTACGATGAGACCAGGGTGGTGAGCGGAAAGAATCCGACCGCGGCGATGAGTGCGACGCCGATCCATGGTGGGATGCCGATATTCAGGGCGGTTCGGTAATTGAAATAGAGGCCGAACAGCGTCAATACGACGCAGAGCAATCGAGCTGCGAAGAAGACGGCGACGAGCGAGCCTGTCAAGAGCGCCACGGCCTTCATCCAAACGGCTTCGAGGACGTAGAATCCGAATGGGGCGGTTGCGATGTAACTGACGCCATCGGGCGCTGCCGGGTCTTTCAGGCTCGGCGCCGCGGCGTCGAGACGACGATAATAAGCCAGCGTGCCATAGCCGCGCGGCGCCCGCATCGAGGAATGAAATGCGATGCGGAAATAATCCGTCGCGCCAAGGAGATACCGCGTGTAGGGGCTGGCAATCCATACGGTGCGCTCGCCGCGCGTGCTGACGATATTCCCCGAGCTAAGGATGGAGATCGCATAGTCGAAGTGCGCGGCCTCGTCGGTCGCTTGGAAGATCGGGACGATGAAGGCCCACGCCGCGCTGAGCATCCCCGCCGCTAGGATGACCGCGAGTGCAGCGCAATGCGCGGCACGCCGATGGACCAAGTCGCAATTAGGCATGCCGACCTGTTCGAGCCGTGGTCAGCGGGCTCAGATACATGCAGACGAGGCCCGCATTGATCAGCGCGTGGCCGTACCACGAGAAGGGCGTGGGATAAATGGAGATCGCGTAATCAAAATGAGCCGGCTCGTCTGGACCCTGAAAGATCGGCACCGCAAATGCCCAAAACGCGCTCAACGCGCCAGCAAGCAGAATGAGTGCGCTTCCAAACAAATCGTATACAAGGAAGCTGCCGGGCCCGATGAATCTCATCGTGCCAACAGCGAGGCGCGAGGAACGCGATGTCTACACAGGAGAAAGTCCCCCTGTGAAGATCATTTGTCGGAACCGGCAGTTGATCCTTGCTGCAAATTGCCCTCGTTGCAGCGCTCATTCGGCTTCCATCGCCACTGCATGACGGCCTCTATTGCGACGAAGCGTACGGCTACGTCGACGTCATCGAAACATTTGCTGAATTCATGCATCGCGTCGAGGAATCGAATGGCACCTCCGGTTATTCTTTATCCTCGCGTATTTTTGGGTCAAAGCGATCCGCGAATTACACAATCAGTCGCTTTGGCGCTAAAACAGTCGTTCCAACACGTACTCGAATTCAGGGGGAAGCTTGGATTGCATCTCATCACCTCGGACGCGCCGCTGACTGTTCCCAGCGCAAATGAGTTCGTCGAGCGAATGCCCCTGGCGGCACGTAGGGACTTGGTTGAGTGGGAACGCGGAAAGAGCCCTCAGACCGCGTCACGAGATTTCCTGAGCGGCCACGTGCCGATTGCATCAATTCTGCCGCCACCCGCTTTTGCCATATAGGGCGCCAAAACGATGTCGAGAGAGCGACTGATCCTTGCCGCAATCGTGCTGGCCGCGATTTTGCTAAGGCTACCGGCGCTGCTCCATCAGGGCCTCTGGCGCGATGAAGCCAACGTCTATGCCGAGGTCGTTGCCCCAACTTTCTCTGAATTCATGCACCGTGTTACCGAGGTAGAGTGGCATCCGCCACTGTATTTTGTAGTCGCCTACGTTTGGATCAAAACAGCTGGTGCGACGGAATTTTCGCTTCAGTTTCTTCCCTATGTCTGCAGTATCGTGACCGTCCCGTTCGTGTATCGCCTCGGGAGGATTGCAGGCTCGACGTCAACGGGTCTCGTTGCAGCCGCTTTCTATGCACTTAGCCCGTCCCCGATAACGCTTTCAACCGCCTACGTATACTCGATGATGGGGCTGGTTTCGATGATCTTGGCATGCCTTGTAGCATCGGCGAGAAAAGCACCGTTCACGCCCTTTACATTCGCCGCGATAACGTTCGCGGCGATCTGCGCAGTCTACACACATTATCTTGCCTTAGTTTATATCCCCGTACTTGCTCTGTGGGCGCTCACCTCGCCGCGTGGTATCAGGCGTGGGCTGATGATTTCATCCGCGCTCGTTCTTGGCTTGCTGTCGTTCGTCTTTTGGTTACCGGTTTTCTTGACTCAGCGTCATATCGGAATTCCGTACGCACCGCCGGTGTCGATGTCTGAAACCGTTGCGTTCCTTATCTCAGCCGTGGAATTCGTGCCCGTTCGCCCACCGGGATTTGCGATATTCTTCTTCTTTTTCTTCGCCGGCGCCACCGTCGTGCTCGCCCGCAATCGCCGGTTGGATACAGACGCTGTTGGCCTCGGAGGGGTCTTCCTTGTTATGTTTTTGGCCGTGACGGCTATTGGACTGCGCGCTCTTTACTACGTGGTTGCCTTTTACGGGCTTCTGTGCATATTCTTGGCTGCGGTAATCGTATCGCTTGCTCGCGACGTTGTCGCGAAGATTCAGCCCGATCGGCGTCACTTTGCCGCAGGAGCCATCGCAGTGCTTGCCGTGATATCTTCTATTGGCGACATCGCCTATGCATTTGGCCCAAATACGAATCCATTGTCGGGCATTCGCACCTTCGTCGCGGCCCAGCCGCTCGATTCGAGGACATTCTACCTGATCGCCCCCGACTACTTGACCCCAACGTTTGCGTTCTATGCCCGCGACGCGCGCATTGGGTACGGCGCCTTCGCCCAAGACGATCGGCCAGAAATCTACCGTCTCGGGGGCCAAGTGGCGGCTTGGAATAGGCCCACGGCGATAAATGACAGTCTCCGCATGCTGGCGCGCAAAGCGCAGCGTTATGAATTCCTAGATTTCGTTGTCGACGATGAAAGCACCGACCACGCTGCGATCCCATACGGAAAGGTGTGGCAGCTGCTCCATCAGATCGAACTGCGGTATCCACTAGTGTCCAAAAAGAGCTATGCGGGTCGCTCGGAGGCGGTAACCGTCTACCGTTTCGTCCTCCGTCACTCCGTTAGCGGCGAACATCGCGCGACGGTCACTGAGCCAATCGTAGACCGGCGAACGTTCGGCGGCGTAGGTAATAATACTCGTTGTAAGGCCGATCGTCGGATAGTGCCGGCACGTGTGAGCCTGGTGGCGGCAGCAGCGGCGCAAATGCAATCTGGTCATTCAGGATAGCTTGCATCTCGGCTCGGGGGCTTCTTCCGTGCTCCCATTCAACGAGGTCTTTGCGCGCCGCGGGAGGCATTCGCGCGATTAGTTCCTCCGCGCTCGGTACGGTCAGCGGCTTCTCCGAAGCAATGAACTGCACTCCATACGTGCTCGATCCTTTAAACGCGAGCACGTGCTTGAAGGATCGCGCAAGCGCCAAGGCGATCGAACCAGTGAGCTTTTTCTCGGTTGAGGGCACCCATTGTGCGAGGATGCCTCCGCGTTTTAGACGTCGCTTGGCAACGTCGTAAAACTGGACCGAGTAGAGAAGCGACGACCCTGACGCCTCGGCCGGTGGAGGCGGGTCGATGGTGATGACATCGAAGCGTTGATTGGTCCGCATCAGGTACCGCCTTCCGTCGTCCGCTACCACACGGTTGTTGGGATTCGCAAGGATGGCCGATGCGTCTGAATAAAAAAACCCGAATGATTCAATTACGGCCGGCGATAGGTCGACTGCCGTGGTTCGTACGCCCCAAGTCGAGAGCGATCTAAACGTCGTTCCCATTCCGAAGCAGATATCAAGAGCATTGCGCGCATGCCCATGAAGGGCCATCGGTAGATGCGCCATGA
>Ga0153924_1000810_pt1 | contig 18226 bp, 12 predicted proteins | sample TSNJ008MetaG_FD_104709 | JGI IMG/M metagenome (GOLD analysis project Ga0153924, IMG submission 104709) | Attine ant fungus gardens microbial communities from New Jersey, USA - TSNJ008 MetaG | ecosystem: Host-associated > Fungi > Mycelium > Unclassified | place: USA: New Jersey, Wharton State...
ATGCCGGGCTGCACGATGCCGTCGATGTACATCTCGCGGCGGGCCTTCGCGCAGTCGTGCACGTCGAGGCCGAGGTGGTGGCTCGTGCCGTGCACCATGTAGCGGCGGTGGAACTGGTTGTCCTGCTGGAGCGATTCCTCCGCGGTGCCGGGCAGGAAGCCCCACTCGGCGGTCTTCCGGGCGATGACCTCCATCGCGGTGGCGTGCACCTGGCGGAAGGTGATGCCGGGCTTGACGATCGCGAACGCCGCGTCGGCGGCTTCGAGCACGGCTTCGTACACCAGGCGCTGGACGTCGGTGAAGGTGCCGCTGACCGGGAGCGTGCGCGTGATGTCGGCCGTGTAGAACGAGTCGACCTCGACACCGGCGTCGATGAGGATCAGGTCGCCCGGCTCGACGGCACCGTCGTTGCGGGTCCAGTGCAGGATGCAGGCGTGGTGGCCCGACGCGGCGATGGTGTCGTAGCCCACGGTGTTGCCGTCGGCTCGGGCACGGCGGTTGAACGTGCCCTCGACGATGCGCTCGCCGCGGGGGTGCGCCAGCACGGCGTCGAAGTCGGCGATGACGTCGTCGAACCCGGCCTTGGTCGCGTTCACGGCCTTGCGGAGCTCGTTGACCTCGTACGCGTCCTTCACCAGGCGGAGCTCGGAGAGGTCGCGGGCGAGGGCGTCGTCGGTCGCGGGCACGCCGTCGGTCTCGGCAGCGCCGCCGACGGCGCTGCCGATCCGCTCGTCGAGCGTCCGGGTGAGGTCGGTGTCGGCGTCACGGACCAGCAGCGCCGAGGCGTCGAGCCCGGCGGTCACGGTGTCGAACGTGCCGAGGTCGGCCGTCGCGAGGCCGAGGTCCGCAGCGACCTCGTCCAGGGAGGGACGCGGCCCGACCCAGAACTCGCCGATCTCCGGGTTGGCGTAGAACTCCTCGGAGTCGCGGCCAGCGGTGGCGCGGAAGTAGAGCGTGGCGTCGTGCCCGGAGCCGTTCGGCGTCATCACGAGCACGGAGCCGACGACGGTGTCGGTGCCCCAGCCGGTGAGGTGCGCGAAGGTGGAGTGCGGGCGGAACGGGTAGTCACAGTCGTTCGAGCGGACCTTCGCCTGGCCGGCCGGCACGACGATGGTGCGACCCGGGTGCAGCTCCGAGATCTTCGCGCGGCGCTCGGCGGCGAAGGCGGCCTGCTCGCGGGGCTCGGGAAGCGGACGGTCACGATCGGCCCACTGCGAACCGATGTAGTCCTTGAACGTCGAGGATCCGGGAGTGGTGGAACGGTTGCTCGTCGCGCGGGGAGTGGTGTCGGACATGCCCCCCATCATCGCACCGCCCGACGGCGCGCGGCCTGTGCGCCCGCTCACCTGTGGATACCATTGGCCACGTGCCCGATCCGTTCATCGACCTGCACGCGCACTCGAGCGTCTCCGACGGCACCGAGCGACCCGCGGACCTCGTCCGGGCGGCAGCGGCCGCCGGACTGGACGCCGTCGCGCTGACGGACCACGACACGACCGCGGGGTGGGTCGAGGCGATCGCGACCGCCCGAGGCCTGCCGCTGACGCTCCTCCCCGGGCTCGAGCTCAGCACCCGCGTCGGGTACCGCAGCGTGCACGTCCTCGGCTACCTCGTCGATCCCGAGCACCCGGGCCTCGTCGCGGAGACCGAGCGCATCCGCGACGGCCGGCTGTCCCGCGCCCGACGCATGGTCGAGCGCATCGGCCGCGACCACCCGATCACGTGGGACGACGTCATCGCCCAGGCCAGCGAGGGCGCGACGATCGGTCGTCCGCACATCGCCGACGCGCTCGTCGCCCGAGGCCTCGAGTCCGACCGCAGTGCGGCGTTCCGCGGCATCCTGCACCCGGCCTCCGGGTACTACGAACCGCACGAGGCACCGACCCCGCTCCGGGGCGTCGAGCTCATCCGACAGGCGGGCGGCGTCCCCGTGATCGCGCACCCTGCGGCGTCCTCGCGCGGCATCGTGATCGACGAGCCGATGCTGCGCGAACTCGTCGAGGCCGGACTCGGCGGCCTCGAGGTCGACCACCGCGAGAACCTCGCCCACGGCAAGCGCACCCTGCTCGACTGGGCAGCGCGCTACGACCTGTTCGTCACCGGGTCCAGCGACTACCACGGCACCGGCAAGCCGAACCGGCTCGGCGAGCACCGCACGGCCCGCGCCGCGTTCGACGCCATCCGTGCCGAGGCGACCGGCAGCGCAGCCGTCGTCGGCACCGGCAGCCGCCTGATCTGACGCCGCCGAGTCTCGCCGCCGCGCGGCCGAGACTCGCGCTCAGCGACGGGTCGCGCGGTCGGTAGCGCGAGAACCGTCGCCCAGGCCGAGTCTCGGGCGGGCGCGGCTCGCGGGGCGGAGACGACGAAGGGCCCGTCGCGCCAGCGACGGACCCTTCGGCCTGGAGGCGCTACTCGCCGTCCGACGTGCCCTGCGGTGCCGAGGCGGTCGCCTCGGACGACCCGGTGCCGGCCCCGCGACGACGGCGACGCCGACGACGCTTCGCCGCGCCGTCGCCGGACGCGGCCTCGGTGCCCTCGGCACCAGCGGACTGCGGAGCCGCCGACTCGGAGGCCGGGGCCTGCGAGGCGGGCTGGTCCGTGCCTCCAGACCGGGTGCGGGTGCGCGGCGGACGCGAGCCGCTGCGCGGACGGTCACTCGTCTTCCTGTCGGCGGGGCCACCGGCGGAGGCCGCGTGCGCGGACGCGCCGGGGAGGCGGCCCTTGGTGCCCTTCGGGATGTCGAGTTCCTCGAACAGGTGCGGCGACGACGAGTAGGTCTCGACGGGCTCGGGGATGCCGAACTCGAGGGCCTTGTCGATCAGCGTCCACTTGTGCAGGTCGTCCCAGTCGACGAACGTGACCGCGATGCCCGTCTTGCCGGCGCGGCCGGTGCGGCCGGCGCGGTGCAGGTACGTGTCCGGGTCGTCCGGGATCGTGTGGTTGATGACGTGCGTGACGTCGTCGACGTCGATGCCGCGGGCCGCGACGTCGGTCGCGATGAGCACGTCACGCTTGCCGGCCTTGAAGGCGGCCATCGCGCGCTCGCGCTGTTCCTGGTTGAGGTCGCCGTGGACCGCTGCGGCGTTGAAGCCGCGGTCCTTCAGTTCCTCGACGAGCTTCGCCGCGGCGCGCTTCGTGCGGGTGAAGATGACGGTCTTGCCGCGACCCTCGGCCTGCAGGATGCGGGCGATGACCTCGTCCTTGTCGAGCGAGTGCGCCCGGTAGATGACGTGCTTGATGTTGGCCTGCATGAGGCCCTCGTCCGGGTCGGTCGCGCGGATGTGCACCGGGCGGCTCATGAACCGACGGGCGAGCGCGACGATCGGCGCGGGCATCGTGGCCGAGAACAGCATGGTGTGCCGCACCTCGGGGATGGCCTGGAAGATCCGCTCGATGTCGGAGAGGAAGCCGAGGTCGAGCATGCGGTCGGCCTCGTCGAGCACGACCTCCTGCACGTGGGACAGGTCGAGGAGCCGCTGGCGCTGCAGGTCGATGAGGCGACCGGGCGTGCCGACCACGATCTGGGCACCGGCCTTGAGCTGCTCGATCTGGCCCTCGTAGGCCTTGCCGCCGTAGATCGAGACGATCGTGGTCGAGCGGTTCGAGGACGCGAGTTCGAGGTCCTCGGTCACCTGCACCGCGAGCTCGCGGGTCGGGACGACGACGAGCGCCTTGACGCCGTGGGCGGGGTCGACGCCGAGGCGCTGGATGAGCGGCAGGCCGAACCCGAGGGTCTTGCCGGTACCCGTCTTGGCCTGGCCGATGATGTCCTGGCCGGTGAGGGCGAGCGGGATCGTCTGCTGCTGGATCGGGAAGGGCTCGAGGATGCCCTTCGTCGCGAGCGCGTCGACGATGTCCTGCTCGATGGAGAGGTCTGCGAAAGTCAAAGAATCACCTTAGTTCTGGTGGAAGTCCCGACCAGTCTACCGGCGGGCCGGTCGGGCGGGGGTGCGGGGTCCTTCCCGCTATGCTCGTCGGGTGGTGTCGTGGTGGAACCGGAAGCGCGCGGCGGAGCTCGCGTCCGCGTGGCTCGCGTCGCGGAACCCGCGGAACGCGTCGCCCGTGGAACGCCTGCAGCTGGACGACGTCAGCCCCGAGCTCGACGTCTACCTCGGTCAGGCCGCGTACCTCGAACTGTCGCTCTACGAGACGATGGGCCGCGCCGGCGCAGGTGCTCCCACGCTGTCCGGGCGACTCGTCACCGGCGTGCTGGCGACGACGGCCCTCGAGCGGCACCGGACCATCGTCGCCGAGATCGAACGCACCGGCGGTGACCCGGCCGCGCTGATGGCGCCCCACCGCGAGGCGATCGACCTGTTCCTCGAGCGGACGAGCGGTGCGGACTGGTACGAGTCGATGCTCACCGGCTACGTGACCGCCGGCATCCTCAACGACCTCTTCGGCTCGCTGCTCCGGTCGCTGCCCGCCGAGGTCCGGCAGCGCCTGAAGACCGTGTTCGACGCGCGCGAGGAAGCCGCCGTCGTCGAGGAGCTCTCCGCGCGCATCGCCGAGGACCCGTCCGTCGGGTCGCGCCTGGCGATGTGGGGCCGACGGCTCGTCGGGGACACGCTGCTCGTCGCCCGGTCGGCGCTCGCCTCCCACGCGCGTGAGGACCAGGAGCGCCTCGAGCCGGTCTGGACCGAGCTCATCGCCGCGCACACCCGTCGGATGGACGCCCTGGGCCTGACCGCCTGATGCGCTCGGGAGGAGCGCACCGGCGGACGGCCGGACGCGGGTTCGACGCGGTCCCGTGGGGTCCTGCCGTGCTCGGCGGTGCTGCGCTGTGGGTCGCGTCACGAGTCCTCGTGACGACGATCGCCCTCGTTTCCCAGTGGGCCGCGACGGGGTCCGTCCTCGGTGGCCGCCCGTTCTCCGACCTCCTGGCACGGTGGGACTCGTCCCACTACGCCGCGATCGCCTCGGACGGCTACGCCGCAGGGTCCACCGACGTCGCGTTCTTCCCGGGGTACCCGATGGCAGCCCGGGCCGTCGCAGCGGTGCTCCGGACCGTCGGGGTCGGCGCCGACGCAGTCCCGACGGCGCTCGTGCTCGTCGCGGCACGCGGAGGCCTGGTGGCGGCGGTGCTGCTCTGGCGGCTCGCCGAGGTGACCGCCGGCCGGCGGGCCGCGTTCGTCGCGACGCTGCTGTTCGTGGTCGGTCCGTACGCGGTGTTCCTGCACGCGTCCTACGCCGAGTCGTCCTTCGCGGCGGCGGCGATCGGCGCGTGGTACCTGGCGGTGCGCGACCGCTGGCTCGCGGCCGGGCTGGTGACCGCGGTCGCCGGGACGATCCGGCCGAACGGGCTGTTCCTGCTCGCCGCGCTCCTCGTCCTGTACGTCGTCCGTCGTCGGGCGGCCGGACGGCGGCTCGTCGCCTGGCCGGTGCTCGGGCTGGCGACGGGGGTCCTCGGGTTCCTCGGCTACATGGTGTCGCTGTGGGTCCTGACGGGCGACCCCGCTGCGTGGAACACCGCACAGCGCGAGGGGTGGGCGCGGTCGACGTCGGCGCCGTGGACGACCTTCGCGGCGACGGTGCAGAACGTGCTGCACCACCCGCTCCTGTCGGCCCGGCCGCAGTTCCTGCTCGACATCGTCTTCGCCGCGCTGCTGCTCGCGGCGGTGGCGTACTTCGCGGTCCGGCGGCGCTGGGCCGAGGCCACGCTGCTCGGGCTCACCGCGGTGTCGCTCATGACGAGCTCGACCTACGTGTCGCTGGCACGGAACACGCTGACGCTCTTCCCGATCTGGATCGCGTTGGGCGCGGCGTCACAACGGCACACCGTCGGGCGCTGGGTGACCACGGGCGTGCTCGTCGTCGGCGTGGTGCTGCTGACGGCGAACACCCACCAGTTCACGCTCGGCGAGTGGGCCGACTGACCGTCAGGCGCCCTGGGCCTTGACCTGCTCGTAGAAGGCCGCGTCGGCCGCCGTGCGGCGCTTGCCGAGCACCCACTCCGCGACCAGGGCGACCACGCCCGCGCCGACCAGGGTGACGACCCAGATCCAGGTCGCGTCGTACTGCCAGCCGATCCAGGTCAGCGCTTCCCACAGGACGGCCGCGACGATGCCGCCGACCGCCGGTCCGAGCAGGGAGCCGCGGCTGGAGCGCCAGGGCACGACGACGTGCGCGACGGCCCCGACGATCAGGCCGCCGAGGACCGCGAAGAGCAGTTCCACGTCGTCAGGCGACGAAGCCGATGCGACGGGCCTCTTCCGCGCCGACCTCGACGTACGCGAGCGAGGCGACGGGGACGATGAACCGACGGCCCTTCTCGTCCTGGAGTGCGAGGTGCGTCGACTTCGCGTCGAGGGCCTCCGACACGGCCTTCTCGATCTCGTCCGCGGTCTGGGCGGTCTCGAACGCGATCTCACGCGGGCTGTTGGTGATGCCGATCTTGATGTCCACGAGCACAGCGTATCCGAGCCGCCCACGGGGACATCGGACGTTCGCCGCAGGCGCACTGGTCGTGGCTGCCGCCCGGTGTCGGTCGCGGCGGTTACCGTACGAGGGTGCCCCAGACGACCCTGACGCCCGCCCCCGAGGCAGTCGGCGTCGCGCTGGCGGCCGACCCCTCCCAGGCCGCGGTGCTCGCCCTGCCGGACGACCGGCACGCTGCCGTCATCGGTGCTCCGGGCACCGGCAAGACCACGACGCTCGCCCGACTCGTCGCCCTGCGGCTCACCCGCGCCGACGCGATCTCGCCCGACGGCCATGCCACGGTCCTCGCGCTGACGTCCGCCCGCTCCGCCGCGACGGCGCTCCGGGACCGCCTGGCGTCCTCCGTGGAACGCGTGATGCCGGGGGCGCTCGCCCGGACCGTGAACTCCCTCGCGTTCCAGATCGTCGCCCACGCCGCCGCCGTGCAGGGGCAGGAGGCCCCGACGCTCCTCACCGGTGGCGAGCAGGACCGCATCATCGCCGACCTGCTCGAGGGCCACGAACTCGACGGCACCGGCCCGGACTGGCCGGCGCCGATCACCGAGGTCGTCCGGGAGCGCGCCGGGTTCCGCACCGCGCTCCGTGACGTCATGATGCGCGCCGTCGCCGCGGGGGTCGAACCGGAGGACATGCGCGAGCTCGGGGACGACACCGGCCGGCCGGAGTGGCGAGCCGTCGGGGACTTCGTCGACGAGTACCGCGCGGCCGTGACCTCGTTCCGCTCCACCAGCCTCGACGCCGCCGAACTCGTCGCCTACGCCACGGCCGCGGTCCTGCGCGGTCAGGTGCCCGCGAGCGTCGCCGCGCTCCGGCTCGTCGTGGTCGACGACACGCAGGAGCTGGTGGAGGGGGAGATCGCCCTGCTCGGGGCCCTCGCCCGGTCCGGCGTGCAGCTCGTGGCGTTCGGCGACCCGGACATCGCGGCCTCGGCGTTCCGCGGCGCCGAGCCGGACGTCCTCGGCCGGTTGGCCGTGCGGCTCGGTGTCGACCGGGTGGACGAACTCGTGCTCACGACGGTGCACCGGCACGCCGCTCCCATCCGCGCGCTCGTCTCCGGCATCACCGGGCGCATCGGCGCCGCAGCAGCCGGTCGTCAGCGAACCGCCACGGCAACCCCGATCGACGCGCGGTCCGACGCGGTCCTGCACCTCGAGGGTGCGAGCCGCGCCGCACTCGTCGTGGCGGTCGCCCGTCGCCTGCGCGAACACCGCCTGCTCGACGGCGTGCCGTGGCACCGGATGGCCGTCGTCACGCGCAGCGGTGCCGCGATCCCCGAACTCGTCCGTGCGCTGTCCGTCGCCGAGGTCCCCGCGACCGCCGGCGCCGCACCCGTCCGGCCCCGGGACGACACCGCCGCCCGTGCGCTGCTCGACGCGGCGGCGGTCTCCCTCGGGGTGCTGCCGCTCGACGCCGTGCTCGCCACCTCGTTCGCGACCGGCCCGCTGGGCGGCCTCGACACCCTCGCGATGCGGCGGCTCCGGCTCGCCCTGCGGCGGGAGGAGCTCGCCGGCGGCGGGACCCGGACGGCCGACGAGCTCCTGGTGGACGCGCTCGGGGCACCGGAACGACTCGCCACGGTCGACGCCGGCTTCGCGCGCCGGGCGACACGACTGGCGCGCAGCCTCGTGCAGGCCCGCGCCGACGCCGACGCCGGTGCCAGCATCGAGGAGATCCTCTGGGGCCTCTGGGAGCGCAGCGGCCTCGCGGGCACGTGGGGCGGGCAGTCCGCGGCCGGGGGCGTCGGCGCCGCCGAGGCAGACCGGCACCTCGACGCCGTGGTCGGGCTGTTCACCGCCGCGAAGCGGTTCGTCGAGCGCACGCCGGACGCCCCCGCCCGGGTGTTCGTCGACGACCTGCTCGGCGCCGACCTGCCCGAGGACTCCATCGGCCCGGACCGCACGGCCGGACGGGTGCGCGTGCTCACCCCCTCGGCCACGATCGGACTCGAGTGCGACGTCGTCGTGGTGCTCGGGCTGCAGGACGGGGTCTGGCCGAACACCCGGGTCCGGGGCAGCCTGCTCGACCCGGACGGGCTCGTCCGAGCCGCCGCCGGGATCGACCAGACGACGATCGACGACCGCACCGCCGTCATCGCGGACGAGCTCCGGCTGTTCGCCCGTGCGGTGTCCCGGGCGACCACCCAGGTCGTCATCGGCACGGTCGCGAACGACGACGAGGCCCCGTCGCCGTTCGTCCGGCTCGTCCCGGTACCACCCGACCGGCAGCCGACCGTGCACCCGCTGTCGCTCCGCGGCCTCGCCGGTTCGCTGCGTCGCCGCGTGGTGGCGTCGGGGGACCACGAGGCGGCATCCGCCCTCGCACGCCTCGCCGAGGCCGAGGTGCCCGGTGCGTCGCCGGACGACTGGTACGGGCTGGCCGAGCCGTCGACCGAGGACCCCCTCGTCGACCTCGCCGCGGCTCCGGAGCCGGCGGAGGACGGCGGGGAACCCGTGCCCCCCACGGTGTCGGTGTCCCCGTCCCGCATCGGCACGTACGAGGAGTGCCCCGTCCACTGGTTCGTGCAGACCTTCGGCGGCAGCGCCCCGAGCCCCGCGATGGGCATCGGGACGATCGTGCACGCGGCGATGGAGCACGCGACCGAGGTCGACGTCGAGTCGCTCTGGCAGCACGTCGAGGGGCGCTGGGACGAGCTGACCTTCGAGTCGCCGTGGGTCGCCGACCGCGAGCGCGCCCGCACCCGGCGGATGATCGAGGGGCTCAGCGACTACCTCCGGACCTTCGCGAGCGCCGGTCGACGACTGCTCGGCGCGGAGACCTCGTTCGCGCTCGTGACCGGTCCGGCCCGGATGCGCGGCAGCATCGACCGCATCGAGGTCGACCCCGACGGTCGGGTCAGCGTGGTCGACCTGAAGACCGGACGATCGATGCCGAGCGAGAAGAACGACATGCCCGAGCACCCGCAGCTCGGCGCCTACCAGCTCGCGGTCGAGGACGGCGCCGTCGAGGGGGTCCCGGCCGGCTCCGAGATGGCCGACGCCCGGCTCGTCTTCGTGCAGAACCCCCGCGGTGGCCACGCCTACTCCGAGCGGACGCAGCACGCGTTCGACGACGACGCTCGCGCCGCCTACCGGCAGCGCCTGCACACCGTCGCGACGGGCATGGCCGGCCGGACGTTCCTGGCGAACGTCGACGACCACTGCGAGAAGGCCCGCACGGGCGTCGAGTGCCGGATCCACGTCGTGGGAGAGGTGACCTGGTGACCGGGGAACAGGTGCTGCAGCCGTCCGACGACGTCCTGGTCGATGCCCCTCGCCACGACGCGGACACGATCGCCGATGCCCTCGGTCGACCCCGGCCGACACCGCAGCAGCGCGCCGTCATCGAGTCGCCGCTCACCCCGGCCCTCGTCGTGGCGGGTGCCGGCAGCGGGAAGACCGAGACGATGGCGTCCCGCGTCGTCTGGCTGCTCGCGAACGGGATGGTCCGCCCCGACGGGATCCTCGGCCTCACCTTCACCCGCAAGGCCGCCGGCGAACTCTCGGTCCGGATCAACGACCGGATCCGCGCACTCGAGGACGTCGGACTGCTCGACGCCGGCGACGCGTTCGAGGCGCCGACGGTGTCGACCTACAACGCGTTCGCGAACTCGGTCTTCCGCGAGAACGCCCTGCTCGTCGGACGCGACGGCGAGTCCCAGGTCCTCACCGAGCCGTCCGCCTGGCAGCTCGCGCGCCGGGTCGTCGTCGCGGCGCGGGACGACCGGCTGGCCGGACTCGACCGCGACGTCGACACCGTCACCGCGGCGGTCGTGGCGCTCGCCGGAGCCGTGTCCGAGCACCTCGTCGAACCCGAACGGCTGCGGCGGTTCGCGATCGAGTTCGCCGGGCTCCTCGAGCTCCCGGGCAACAACCGCGGTGCGCCGTACAAGGCGATCACCGACGCCGTCGCCGCGATCGGCGCGCTCGAACCGCTGGTGGACCTGGTCGAGGAGTTCCGCCGGCAGAAGGTGGACCGCGGCTTCGTGGAGTTCTCCGACCAGATCGCCCTCGCGCTGGCCGCAGCCGAGTCCGCGCCGCGGGTGGTCACCGACCTGCGCCAGCGGTACGGGGTCGTCCTCCTCGACGAGTACCAGGACACCTCGGTCGTGCAGACCCGGTTCCTCGCCCGGCTGTTCCGGGGGCACCCGGTGATGGCGGTGGGGGACCCGCACCAGTCCATCTACGGGTTCCGTGGTGCGAGCGCGGCGAACCTGGCGCGCTTCCCGCGGGACTTCGCCGACGACAGCGCCGGTGGCGAGCGCCCCGTCACCTTCGCCCTCTCGACGAGCTGGCGGAACCCGGTCGACGTCCTCGCCGGGGCGAACGCCGTCGTCGCGCCGTTGTCCGAGGCGTCCGAGGTCGACGTCGAACGGCTCGCACCACGGCCCGGCGCCGACGCCGGCACGGTGCACGCGGTGTTCCCCGAGACCCTCCCCGAGGAAGCCGCCGCCGTCGCCCGGTGGTTCGCCGACCGTCGCGCCGCGGACCCGAAGGGCTCGATGGCCCTGCTCCTGCGTTCCCGGAAGGACCTCGCCGCCTTCACCGGCGCGCTCGGCGACCACCGCGTGCCGTACCACGTGCTCGGGACGGGCGGGCTGCTGCAGCGTCCGGAGATCGTCGACCTCGTGGCGTGCCTCCGCGTGCTGCACGACCCGGCCGCCGGCAACGACCTCATCCGCGTGCTCGCCGGTGCCCGGTGGCGGATCGGTGCCGCGGACATCGCCGCCCTGCACGCCCTCGCACGGTGGCTGTTCGGACGCGACCACACCCAGCAGCGGTTGGACGACGACCTGACCGCGGCGTTCCGGGCATCGGTCGCAGCGGGGGAGCACGGCTCGATCGTCGACGCGCTCGACTTCGTCGCCACCGCCCCGGACGAGCACGGCGCCCTCGCGGACATCAGCGACGTCGGACGCCGACGGATGCGTGAGCTCGGGAAGCAACTCGCCGCCCTGCGGTCACGGGCCGGCGGAGACCTGGTCGACTTCGTCACGCTGGTCGTCCAGGAGATGCGGCTCGACATCGAGGTCGCGGCGCACGAACAGGGCAGCGGCGCGTTCCTCGACGCCTTCGTCGACGAGCTCGCCGGCTTCGTGACGACCGACGACCGGGCCGACCTCGGCGCGTTCCTCGGGTGGATCGACGCCGCCGCTCGACGCGACGACATGGGACCACGGTCCGAGGAACCCGAGGCCGGCACCGTGCAGATCCTGACGATCCACGGGTCGAAGGGGCTCGAGTGGGACGCCGTGGCGGTGCCCCGCATGGTCGAGGGCGGGCTGCCGGCACGTCCGCAGGAGGGCTCGTCGGGTTGGATCGGCTTCGGTCGCCTGCCCTACGAGTTCCGGGGCGACGCCGACGAGCTCCCGCGCCTGGACTGGCGTGGTCACGACGCGCAGAAGGACGTCACCCTCGCGATCGACGCCTACAAGGAGCAGGTCAAGGCCCGCAACGAGGACGAGGAACGTCGTCTGACCTACGTCGCCCTGACCCGCGCGAAGCACGATCTGCTCGTCACCGGGTCGTTCTGGGCGGGCGGTGTCCGGCCGACCGAGCCGAGCCGGTACCTGCACGACCTGGTCGAGGCGGGCGTGGTCGACGGCGCCGCCGTGCCCGAGACGACCGAGCACGAGGAGAACCCACTCGGCGACGCCGGGGCGACGCAGTCCTGGCCACACGTGCCGTTCGGGCAGCGGGCCGCGCGGGTCGTCGCTGCCGCCGACCGCGTCCGGAACGCGAACCCCGGCGCGTCCGGACGGTTCGCCGCGGACATCGACCTGCTGCTCGCCGAACGCACCGCGAACCGTTCCGCTCGGCACGCGGTGGTGGTGCCGCACCGGGTGCCGGCGTCGGGCTTCAAGGACTACCTCTCGGCGCCGGACACCGTCGCCGAACGACTCCGCCGACCGATGCCGGAGCGGCCGTACCGGGCGACGCGCCTCGGCACGCTGTTCCACCAGTGGGTCGAGCAGCGCGCCCGGAGCGGCGGCTCGCTCGAGACCCTCGACGCGTGGGACGGCGAGCTCGACCTCGACCCCGAGGACGTGGTCGACGCCTCCGCCGAGCCGATCGTGACCGACGACGACGCCCGCCGACTGGCCGACTTCCAGGCGACCTTCGCCCGTTCACGCTGGGCGGGACTCACCCCGATCGAGGTCGAGCGCGAGATCCACATCCCGTTCCTCGGCCACAGCGTCGTCTGCAAGCTCGACGCCGTCTACGAGATCGACGGCCGGGCCGAGGTCGTCGACTGGAAGACGGGCAAGGCTCCGACGGGCACGGACGACCTGGCGAAGCGCCAGCTGCAGCTCGCCCTGTACCGGGTGGCGTACGCCGAGTTCACCGGGCGACCCGTCGACGAGGTCGACGCGGTGTTCTTCTTCGTCGCCGACGACCTCGAGGTGCGTCCGACCGAACTGCTCGACCGCGCCGGGCTCGAGCAGGCGTGGCGCGACGCGATCGGCTGACGCGCCCCGCGCCCCGCGCGCCGCGCGCCTTCGGCCCACGATTCCGGCACGGAACCCGGCCCGGTGGCTGGTGCGACGTCGGAAACGTGATTCGACGCCGCGTCCCGGGGGCGACGACGGGCGTGCGGTGCCCACGGGAGCCGTGCCGCGCCTCCAGGCCGGGGTGGGGCAGCGTCAGCCGTGTCGACGTTCGGTCGACGACAGCAGCTGCTCGACCTCGCCGATCTCCATCGTCTCGGGGGAGACCGACTGCAGCGGTGCCGCGCTCGGCGTCTGCACCGCGTCGACCAACCGGTGCATCATCGCGACCGCGTCGTCGACGACCTCGGTGCTCTTCGCCTGCACACCGTGCAGAAGCCACTGTGCCGTCTCGAGCTCGTGGTGGACCCGGGCGCGCTGCGCGAGCTGGCGGTCACGACCGCCGCCGTTCGCCTCGTACGCGCTGAGGACGGTGTCGAACGCATCCTTCCTGCCGGAGAGGACCCACGCGAGGTCCTTCGCCGGGTCGCCGAGACGCAGCTCGCCCCAGTCGATGACCCCGGAGACCGCGTCGCCCTCGACCAGGATCGTCTCGGTGCCGAGGGAGCCGTGCACCACCGTCGGCGTGAACTGCCACAGCTGCTGATCGCGCGCGGCACCCTCCCACCGTTCCTTGAGCGCGGCGGGCACGAGCTTCGTGGCGACGGCGCGGTCCATCACGGAGACGGCGGAGCGGAGCACCTCGAACGGTGTGAGGGACGGCAGGCCGGCGTCGGTGACGAAGCTCGTCGGCAGCTGGTGGATCGCCGCGACGGCACGGCCGACACTCGTGGCGAGCTCGGGCCGCTCGACGAGCGCCTTCATGGTCGGGTGGGAACCCGGCAGGTAGGTCGTGACGATGGCGCGGGTCGATCCGATCGGCGCCTGTCCGCGGTACTCGGCCACGGCGAAGGGGAGGCGCGTGCGGATCCCGGCGCTCAGCGCACGGATCGCGACGAGGTCGGCCGACTGCCGGGCCTCGGCACGCTGGTTGCGCGGACGGCGGATGGCCGTCTCGACGCCGTCGGCGTCGCGGAGGACAGCCGACTCGTAGTCCCCGGACGCGGCCGAGCCGAGCGTGCGCGTGCCCGTGACGAGGAGGCCTGAGACGGCCGTCGTCGCCAACGCGGCTAGAGTGAACTGGGATCCCGCCATGCCCCTCAGGGTAGGTCCGCAGCAGGTGGACGAGCGTGCGCCACGCTGGCCCGGGCCGTGCCGGTCGTTCCCGTCCCGTACCGATCGACCCGAGGAGCCCCCTGCCGTGACCGTCGAGTTCGCCGCCCGGCTTCCGCTCTCCCGCAACGACCTCGACCGCGACGCCGAGTTCCGCACGACGCCCGACGTCGAACGCGTGCTGCGGGACGACCCGTCGACCCGGTACCTGCCCGTCCGCGGTTCGGAGATGCTCCGGAACGCCGACGGCACGTTGCGGTTCGTGACCGCGTCCGACATCAGCGAGGGGACGGTCACGCTGTACCTCGGTCGTGCTGTGTCGGACGCTCCCGATGCGCCCGCCGGCACCCGGTTCGTGGCCGCCTTCGTCGACGCCGCCACCGCCGACGCGATCGAACCCGACGACGACGCGTGGGAGAGCCTGCGCATGTTCGGCACCGAGTTGTCCCCGCGTGACCAGGGCCTCGCGGTGGAGGCCGTCGCGATGGCGAACTGGCACGCCGTGCACGGGTTCTCGCCGCGGACCGGTTCCGCGACCGACGTCGTCACCGGCGGCTGGGTCCGCCGCGACCCCGAGGGGCACGAGCACTTCCCGCGCACCGACGCGGCGATCATCGTCGGCGTGACCGACGCCGACGACCGGATCCTGCTCGGTTCGAACGCCGCGTGGGACTCGAACCGGTACTCCCTGCTCGCGGGCTTCGTCGAACCGGGCGAGTCCCTGGAGGACGCCGTCCGCCGCGAGGTCTGGGAGGAGTCCGGCGTCCACGTCGAGGAACCCGAGTACCTCGGGTCGCAGCCGTGGCCGTTCCCCGCGTCGCTCATGCTCGGGTTCCGCGCCCGGGCGGTGGACGGCGACCCGACGACCGCGCGGCCCGACGGCGTGGAGATCCTCGACGTGCGCTGGTTCTCCCGCGAGGAGATCCGGGAGCGTGCCGGCGACACCCTGCTGCTGCCGGGCAGGACCTCGATCGCCCGCGCCATCATCGAGGAGTGGTACGGCGGGCCGCTGGACCTGCCGTGAGCGAGGTGGCCCCGGACGTCCGACCGCCGTCGCCGGACGAGCTCCTCGCCGCGCTCGACGCCGAACAGCGCACCGTCGCCCGGACGTTGCTGGGTCCGGTGGCAGTCCTGGCGGGCGCCGGCACCGGCAAGACCCGCGCGATCACCCACCGCATCGCGTACGGCGTCGCGACGGGCACCTACGCGCCGAACCACGTCCTGGCGCTGACCTTCACCACGCGTGCCGCCGGTGAGCTGCGGTCGCGGCTGCGGTCGCTCGGTGCGGGCACCGTGCAGGCACGGACCTTCCACGCGGCGGCGATGGCGCAGCTCAGCTACTTCTGGCCGGACACCGTCGGCGGGCACGCCCCGCGCATCGTCGAGTCGAAGGGCCGGATGATCGCGCACGCGGCGGACACCGTCGGGCTGCGGGTGGACACCCCGACGCTCCGCGACCTGGCGGGCGAGCTCGAGTGGCGCAAGGTCCAGATGCTCTCCTACGACGAGTACGAGGCTGCGGCGGCCGACCGGGTGATGCCGCGGGACACCTCGCCCCGCCGGGTCCTCGACCTCATGCGCGCCTACGAGCAGCTCAAGGACGACCGCCGTCAGCTCGACTTCGAGGACGTCCTGCTCGCCACCCTCGGGATGGTCGAGTCCGAGCCGCGCGTGGCCTCGTACGTCCGGCAGCAGTACCGGTTCTTCGTCGTCGACGAGTACCAGGACGTCTCGCCCGTGCAGCACGACCTGCTCCGGGCCTGGCTCGGCGGCCGCGACGACCTGTGCGTCGTCGGTGACGCCAGCCAGACGATCTACTCGTTCGCGGGCGCCTCGAGTCGCTACCTGCTCGGCTTCGGCTCGGAGTTCCCGCGGGGGTCCGTGCTGCGCCTCGAGCGGAACTACCGGTCGACGCGAGAGGTCGTGCACGCTGCGAACGCCCTGATGCGCGGGCAGCCGGGCGCACTCGACCTCGTCGCACAGACCGCGGAGCCCGGACCGGAGCCCGAGGTGCTGGCGTGCGTCCACGACGGCGACGAAGCCCAGACGGTCGCGCGCACCATCGCGTCGCTGGTCGCCGACCCGGCGACGCCCGCGTCCTACGGCGACGTCGCGGTGCTCTACCGCGTCGGTGCCCAGGCTGCGGCGATCGAGTCGGCGCTCGGACGTGCCGGCATCCCGTACCGCGTCCAGGGCGGCACCCGGTTCTTCGACCGACCCGAGGTGAAGCTCGCGGTGCACCACATGCGCGGCGAGGCCGTCCGGCAGACCGACGACGAACTCACCCGACGGGTCGGCCTCGTTCTGCAGGTCAGCGGGTGGACGCCGTCCCCGCCCGAGGGCACCGGGGCGGTCCGCGACCAGTGGGACGCGCTGCAGGCGATCATGGGGCTCGCCGAGGACGCCCCCGCGGGCACGACCATGCAGCAGTTCACCCAGGACCTCGTCGACCGCGCGGCGACCCACCACGAACCCGAGCTCGACGCCGTCACCCTGGCCACGCTGCACTCGTCGAAGGGCCTCGAGTGGCCGCACGTCATCGTGATCGGTGCCGCCGAGGGGCTGCTCCCGATCTCGCACGCCACGACCGACGCCGAGGTCGACGAGGAACGACGGCTGTTCTACGTCGGCCTGACCCGAGCCCGCCGTTCCGTGACGATCACGTGGTCCGCACAGGGCTCCACGCGTGGGGGAGCCCGGGTGGCGAGTCGCTTCCTGGCAGCGCTCGGCACGCACAGCGCGGATGGAGCCGCACCGGCTGGCGGCTGACCGACAGGTCGTCACGGTCGAACACCACCTGGTCGTCGCCGGGCCGTTGGGTCCTGAGCGGCAGCCGCTCGAGGAGCAGCCGGCTCGCCGCGGCGGCGATCGCCGCAGTCCGGTAGGGCGACAGCGGTGCAGCGGGGCGGCCCCAGACCTGTGCGGCGATCGCCGGCCAAGCAGGGTCGTCGTCGGCGCGTGCGTACTCGATGCACTGGAGGCACGGCCCGGCACCCGGGACGAGCAACGGTCCGACGCGCACCCGACCGTCACCCACCACGACCGACAGGTGCGGCACGCCCCGCCTGGTCCACGCCGCGCGCAGCGCCGGGTCGACGACGTGGTCGGCGACCACGACGGCGAGGCGTGGCTCCTGCGACGGGAGGTCGACCGGGCCACCGCGGGGCGCCGACGTCCGGGCGACGGTGACGCCCTCGCCCTCGAGCAGCGCGCCGATCGTGTCCGCCAGCGTCCCGGCGCCGTGGACCTCGACGCGGGACAGCGGCTCGGGCAGGACGTCGACGACGGCGGGGGAGGCCGCCCCGAGCACGCGGGCGGCGACGTCCGGCGGGCACCCGGTCGCAGCGGCCAGACCGGACAGTGCCTCGCGCCCGGTCTCCCGACGGAGCGCGCACAGGAACCGCTCTTCGCCCGTGGTCGGGACGGCGATCACCGCGCGCGGCGGGTCGACCCCGAGCTGGACCGTCCTCGGGTCACGCCAGACGAACTCGAGCGTCGGATCTATGCGGATGCCCATGCCCCCAACGCTGGCGGACCGGGCCGTCGCGTGGGGGAGCTGTCCCGGATCTGTGGAGAACTACTTCGGAGCGTCGCCGGCGCCGTCGGCAGCCGTGCCGCCGTCCGTGTTCCCTTCGTCGACGTTGCCGGACTCGTCCTCGCGCGGCCGGTCGCCCGTCGCATCGTTGAGCAGGTCCTCGAGCGCCTTGTCGAACTCGTCGTCCTCGGCGGAGCGGCCCGGGTTCCGGAGCCGTGCCACGAAGGCGTCCGGCGAGTCGATGTCGTCGGAGGTGGGAACCGCGTCGAAGTGCGACCACAGGGCGTCCCGCTGCTCGGTGCCGAGCTCGTCGGTGACCCGCTGCCACATCGCCGCGGCCTCGCGGAGACGGCGGGGCCGGAGCTCGAGGCCGACGAGCGTGGCGAAGGCCGACTCCGCCGGACCGCCGGCAGCACGACGGCGTCGGACCATCTCGGCGATCGCGCCGGACTTCGGCAGGCGTTCGGTCGCGGCGGCGGTGACGGTGTCGACCCAGCCCTCGACGAGCGCGAGCATGGTCTCGAGGCGGGCGAGCGCTGCCTCCTGCTCCTCGGTCCGCGGCGGGATGAGAGCACCGGACGCCAGCGCGTCGCGGA
>Ga0153924_1000811_pt1 | contig 18218 bp, 16 predicted proteins | sample TSNJ008MetaG_FD_104709 | JGI IMG/M metagenome (GOLD analysis project Ga0153924, IMG submission 104709) | Attine ant fungus gardens microbial communities from New Jersey, USA - TSNJ008 MetaG | ecosystem: Host-associated > Fungi > Mycelium > Unclassified | place: USA: New Jersey, Wharton State...
GGTTTTATGAGTTTAGGTTTTGATTCAACAATCACATATGCTAGATATTTATCATATGGATACCCTAGTAAACTTATTAGTTTTTCAATATCAGGTGCAGATAGTACGTGGACAGGGTTTATACAAAATGCTAAATCACATTGGAATTCTGCAAATACAAAGATAGTATTTTCAATAGTAAGTTCTTCTAATAATAAGGTATGTGTATCAAATTATGCAGATACATGGTATGGGCTTAATACAGCTACACTTAATGGAAGTATAATAACAAGTTTTAAACTTCAAGCTAATATGAGAACTATTGGTAATGATGCAACAAATTATAGCAATTTTGCTACAGGTGTTATAGTCCATGAATTAGGGCATTGTATCAGACTAGCGGATAATCCTGATACTACAAAAAGTAGTATAATGAAATATTCAAGGGATCGAAATACAATGGTTAAACCTCAAGCATATGATGAATCAAGTGTAAATGCATATTATAAATAGAAAGGAAGGATTATTTTGAGTAAAAAAATATTTATATGTGTAATAATGTTATCATGTTTTTTATTATGTAGCTGTGGAGATAAATCTGTAGACAAAAGAAGTAACAGTCCAACCACATTAAATCAGAAAACTACAGAACAGCAAATTGTCCAGTTGTCTATGGAATATCCTTATTATGATACGGCAGATGATTTAGTTGAATCTTGTGATTTAGCTGTTGTAGGTAGAGTAATTAATACGGAGGACGTAATTTTAGATTTATTAGGGACTGATGATGAAGGAAATGTAATTGAACGAACACCGATGCCATATACAGTTTATACAATTGAAATAAGTAAAATATATAAAGGAAGTTATGCGGAAAGTACTATAAAAGTAAGGCAGATGGGTGGAGTCATGGATAATATTAAATATGTGACAGCAGAAGATGTTAGTATTGATAATGACAGGGAATATCTGTTTATGTTATCAACCTATGATTATGTAGTAGGAGAAGAAGTATATCCTACTTTAGTGAATGTTACACAATCCTATTTTAATCTTACAGGTACAAGTATTAGTAGTGAATCAAATTTAAAGGCAAGGAATTTTACAGTTCCTGTAATGGATGGTATCAGTTTAACAGATGTAGTAGAATCATTTAATAAATAGTGAATATGGTGGTGTATTTTATATTTTTAATTAGGGGCAGGACTTTGAGTTCTGCTCTTTTTTGCTTTTTGAAATAATTTGAAAGCAGGGAAATAAGTAAAAGTTATGTAAACTATTATTTATTGAAATGCTATATCCTTCAATATATAAGGTTTTCCATGATTACCGATCTCGTCGATTATCTGAATAACAACCTTCTCATTGATGGTGGAATAAATATTAGCCGTATTTGAGAATTTGTAGGTTATGAAAGTGAAAAAACTACCTATAGAAATTATTGCTTTGATAGGGTAGTGGTTTCAGATTCAGAAAATAAGATAAATAAATTATTAAGCAAAAAAAACGAATAGTGGAATCAAGTTGAATCAAAATATATAAATGAAAATACGCGGGAAACCTTGATTTAAAGGTTTCCCGCGTATAAACTAACAGCCTGTAGGGGAATCGAACCCCTGATTCCGCCGTGAGAGGGCGGCGTCTTAACCGCTTGACCAACAGGCCTTAATGGTATACACTTAATATAGTATATATGAAATATTTTAAAAAGCAAGTACTTTTTTAAATTTTCCTTGCAAAAGAATATATAAAGTGCTATACTATTAAAATGAATTATAATGAAACATCAGAGTGGGCTAGCGAGTCCACTCTTTTTATGCCAAGAATTGGGAGTATATGAAACAGAGTTTTACTTCCTGATTAAGGCAGTATCGCAAGCCAGCAAAGTTGAAAGAAAGTATAAGAAAAGGAGCCATGCAGCGCATTGATTCATTCAACTATTAGAACAAAGTCCAAACTTTTATTATGCGCAGTATTCAGTTTGGATATAAATTGAATAAGCATGGGTATAGAATGTCAAAAAGAGAAGTATATGAACAGAAGACCGAAGCAATTTTACAGCCTATAGTAGAGGCCAACAATTTTGAGTTAGTGGATGTGGAATATATCAAAGAAGGCAGTACATGGTATCTAAGGGCATACATTGATAAAAAGGGTGGGATTACTATTGATGATTGTGAAATAGTAAGCCGTGCATTAAGTGAAAAACTGGATGAAGATGATTTTATTAATGAAGCCTATATATTAGAAGTTAGTTCACCCGGACTTGGTAGACCACTTAAGAAGGATAAAGATTTTGAAAGAAATATAGGTGAAGAAGTAGAGATAAAATTATATCGCGCAATCGATAAACAGAAAGAGTTTACTGGAATATTAAAATCTTATAATAAAGAACAAGTCGTCATTGAACAAGAGGATGGTAAGGAAATGAGTTTCGACAAATCATCAATTGCGCTGGTAAGGTTAGCTTTTGATTTTTAAAATAACAGATAAAAAGGAGGAAGAATAGAAAAATGAACAAGGAATTAATTCAGGCACTTGAGATGTTAGAAAAGGAGAAAGATATAAGTAAGGATTTATTGTTAGGGGCAATCGAGAATTCATTACTTACTGCTTGTAAAAGTCATTTCGGAAAATCAGATAATATCAAAATAAATATTGATAAAGAGACAGGTGATTTTAAAGTATTTTCAGAAAAAACAGTTGTCACGGTCGTTGAGGATCCAGTTGTTGAAATTAGTGAAGAGGAAGCAAATAAAATCAGTAAAAAATACAAATCAGGTGATATTGTAAATGTAGAAATCAAGTCAAAAGAGTTTGGACGTATCGCTACACAAAATGCTAAAAATGTAATCCTACAGGCGATAAGAGAAGAAGAGAGAAGAGTTATATTTGATAAGTTTTACGAGAAAGAAAAAGATATTGTAACCGGCATTGTTCAAAGAATTAATGGCAAGAATGTCAGCATTAATTTAGGCAAGACAGATGCAGTGCTGACTGAGAATGAGCAGGTTCCGGGGGAGGTGTTTGTTCCGACCGAAAGAGTAAAATTATATATTGTTGAAGTAAAAGATACTCCCAAAGGACCAAGAATCGTTGTATCCAGAACACATCCTGAATTAGTAAAGAGACTATTTGAAGCTGAAGTTACCGAAGTAAAGGATGGAACGGTTGAAATTGTAGGAATTGCCAGAGAAGCCGGATCAAGAACCAAGATGACAGTAAAATCCAATAATCCTGATGTGGATCCGGTTGGAGCATGTGTTGGGTTAAACGGATCCCGTGTTAATTCTATTGTAAACGAGTTAAAAGGTGAAAAAATCGATATTATCACCTGGAGTGACAACCCAGCAATTTTAATCGAAAATGCATTAAGTCCGGCTAAAGTAATTTCAGTAATTGCTGATGATGAAGAAAAAACAGCACAAGTAGTAGTTCCGGACTATCAATTATCATTAGCTATCGGCAAAGAAGGACAAAATGCCAGATTGGCAGCCAGACTGACTGGCTTCAAGATTGACATTAAAAGCGAATCTCAGGTTAGCATAACAGACGATGTTGATATAGATGAGGAAGTGGATTTCGAAGACGAAGAATAAAACCAAGCGACTTAGCGCAGAAAGGAGGCAGTATATGGGTGTTACCAGGAAAATACCAAAGCGTCAATGTATTGGTTGTCAGGAGATGAAAGAAAAAAGAGATATGATTAGAGTTGTGAAAACTTCGGAAGGTGAGATAACAGTAGATGCAACGGGAAAGAAGAATGGAAGAGGCGCATATATTTGTCCTTCTAAAGATTGTATGCAAAAGGCAATTAAAAGCCGCGGTTTAGAAAGAGCATTCAAAACTTCTATCCCAACAGAAGTATATGACAGACTTATGGAGGAAATAGAAGACATTGAAACAGAATAGTATATTACAGATGATTGGACTTGCGACGAAAGCAGGTAAGACAGTAAGCGGTGAATTTGCGACAGAAAAAGCAGTTAAGGAGGGTAAAGCATTTCTAGTTGTAGTTGCAGAAGATGCATCAGAAAATACAAAGAAGCTGTTTAGAAATAAATGTGAATTTTATAAAACAGAGTACTTAGTATTTGGAAGCAAAATAGAGTTAGGATTAGCAACCGGCAGAGAAATGAGAGCGTCTATTGCAGTTACAGATAAAGGGCTTTGCAGCGCGATTCTAAAGAAACTTGAGAACAGTAAAAATAATGTTAACGAAAATGGAGGTATATAGTATGGCGAAAATGAGAATTCATGAATTAGCTAAATCTATTGATAAATCAAGTAAAGATATTATACAAGTTTTACGAAACAAAGGTGTAGAGGGACAGACACACATGAGTACTATTACAGATGATGATGCCACCTATATCAAATCAAAATTAATAGGAACGCCTAAGAAAAAAGAGGATGTACCTAAAAAAGAAGATGTATTAATTAAACAAGACAATGCGAAAACAGATACAGCAAAGAAAACGGAAGAAGCTAAAGGTAGTAAGCCAAGGATTACCCAGGTATATAATCCTCAAAACAGCAGCCAAGGTCAGGGGAAAAAGGTCTACAGCAACAGACCGAACCATAATCAGGGCGGAAACAAACCATATAACAACAATAGGCCATACAATAACAATAGGCCAAATAATACCCAAGGCGGAGATAGGCCTGCCGGAGACAGACAATACAACAATAATCGGCCAAACAACACCCAAGGCGGAGATAGACCTACCGGAGACAGACCATATAACAATAATCGGCCATATAATAATAAAAACACAAACAGACCTGCAGGAGATAAACCATACAATAACAACCGGCCAAACAATACTCAGGGCGGAGATAGACCTGCCGGAGACAGACCATATAACAATAATCGACCATATAATAATCAAAACACAAACAAACCTGCAGGGGACAGACCATATAATAACAATAGACCCTACAACAATCAAAACACAAACAGACCTGCCGGAGACAGACCATATAGTAACAATAGACCCTATAACAGCAATCGGCCAAACAACGCCCAAGGCGGAGACAGACCATATAATAACCGCCCCAATAGCGGTCAAGGCGGGAACAGACCATATAATAACCGCCCCAACAGCGGGCAGGGCGGAAACAGACCTTATAACAGCGGTTCAAACACCAGCCAGGGAAGAAATCGGAATGACAGCAGACCGGGAGGAAGACAGGATAATTTCCGAAAAGACAGCAAAAGTGATATTCCTAAACCGGATGTAGCAATCCAAGAGAAGAACAGAAAAGAGCGCGAGGATAAACTTCGTTTTGACAGAGAAGAGAAGAATAAGAAGATTTATGCAGAAGGAGCGGCAAGAAAAGGGAAGGGAACAGGACCTAAGTCAACATTGTTTCAGAAACCAACAAAAGAAGTGAAACAGGAAAAAGAAGAAGTAATCAAGGTAATTACGCTACCAGATTCAGTTACAATTAAGGAATTAGCAGATAAAATGAAGATGACACCTTCTGTTTTAGTTAAGAAGTTATTTTTACAAGGTAAAGTGGTTACAATAAATACCGAGCTAGAATATGAAGCGGCTGAAGAAATTGCTTTAGAATATGATATTATCTGTGAACATGAAGTAAAAATTGATGTAATTGAAGAATTACTAAAAGAAGATGAAGAAGATACCGCATTACAAGAGAAACGTCCACCGGTCGTCTGTGTTATGGGTCATGTAGATCATGGTAAAACTTCATTATTAGATACGATTCGTAAAACAAGCGTGATTGAAGGTGAAGCCGGAGGTATTACCCAGCACATAGGTGCGTATACTGTCAAGGTCAATCATCAAAAAATTACATTTTTAGATACCCCGGGACATGAGGCATTTACAGCAATGCGTATGCGTGGTGCACAAGCCACTGATATCGCAATCTTAGTGGTAGCAGCAGATGACGGTGTTATGCCGCAGACGATTGAAGCAATCAATCATGCGAAAGCAGCGGGGATTGAAATTGTCGTTGCTGTCAATAAAATTGATAAGCCAAGTGCAAACATTGACAGAGTAAAACAGGAATTATCAGAATATGAACTGATTGCTGAAGATTGGGGTGGAAGTACAGTGTTCGTTCCAGTATCGGCGCATACAGGTGAAGGTATTGAACCGCTGCTGGAAATGATTTTATTACAGGCAGAAATGTTGGAATTAAAAGCGAATTATAACAGAAAAGCCAGAGGTATTGTAATAGAAGCAAAACTTGATAAAGGGAAAGGACCGGTAGCAACGGTATTAGTACAAAAGGGAACATTATTGGTAGGTGATGCAATGGCGGCAGGTTCATTCTATGGTAAAGTTAGAGCCATGATTGATGATAAGGGAAGAAGGGTCAAAGAAGCCGGACCATCAACCCCGGTAGAGATTCTTGGACTTAACGGCGTACCAAATGCCGGAGAAATCTTTGTCGCAACCCCGAATGAAAAAGATGCCAGAAGTTTTGCAAATACCTTTATATCAGAAGGAAGAGAAAAGCTGATTGAAGGAACTAAGAATAAAATGTCACTGGATGATTTATTTACACAGATTAAAGCCGGTGATGTGAAAGAACTTGGTATTGTTGTAAAAGCAGATGTTCAAGGTTCAGTAGAAGCGATGAAGCAGAGCTTAATGAAATTGTCTAATGAAAATGTTATTGTAAAAATCATACATGGCGGCGTTGGCACAATCAATGAATCGGATGTAATTTTAGCGTCGGCCTCTAATGCAATCATTATTGGATTTAATGTTAGACCAGATAATCAAGCAAAAGAAATTGCAGATAAAGAAGATGTTGATTTAAGATTATACAAAATTATCTATAAAGCGATTGAAGATATAGAAGCTGCAATGAAAGGGCTGCTTGATCCGGTTTTTGAAGAAAAAGTGATTGGCCACGGAGAAGTCCGTCAGACATTTAAAGCTTCTGGTATAGGAACGATCGCAGGATCCTATGTATTAGATGGAATATTTGAAAGAGGATGTTCAGTAAGAATCACCAGAGACGGAAACCAGATATTTGATGGTGCACTGGCATCTTTGAAAAGATTTAAGGATGATGTAAAAGAAGTAAGAGCAGGATATGAATGTGGTTTTGTATTCGATAAATTCAATGACATTAATGAAGGCGATTTGGTTGAAGGATATAAAATGGTAGAGGTGCCCAGATAATGAGAAAAAACAGTATAAAGAACACCCGTATTAATGGGGAGGTTCAAAAAGAGTTAAGTAATATTATCAGAAGTGAAATAAAAGACCCAAGGATTAATCCAATGACGACAGTTGTTGCCGTAGAAGTAACCACTGATCTAAAATTTTGTAAGGCTTATATCAGTGTGTTGGGAGATGAAGAATCTAAAAAAGCTACATTAGAAGGATTGACCAACGCAAAAGGCCATATTAGGAAAATGCTTGCGAAAACGATTAATCTAAGAAATACACCGGAAATCACTTTTATTATGGATCAGTCCATTGAATATGGCGTAAATATGTCAAAATTAATTGATGATGTAAATAAAGGTAATACCCGCCAAGAGAATGTAGACGATGACAGCGACTGATAAAATAATAGCAGGTAAAATCATAATCGGTTTTACAGGCCATATAAAACCCGATGGAGATTGTATAGGTGCAAGGATTAGCCTATACAATTACATTTGGTAAGTTATAATGAGGATGAAATATGTTAAACGGTATTATAAACGTATATAAGGAAAAGGGTTTTACCTCCCATGATGTAGTGGCAAAGCTTAGAGGAATCCTTCATCAAAAAAAAATTGGACATACAGGTACGTTAGATCCTGATGCAGAGGGTGTGCTGCCTGTTTGCTTAGGTAAAGCAACTAAGTTATGTGATATGCTGACTGATAAGGACAAGACTTATGAAGCAGTATTATTATTGGGTACTGAAACAGATACACAGGATGTCACAGGAAAAACCTTGTCACAGTATCAGGGAGATTTTACTGCATTTTCCAGAGAGCATATCATAGAAACGATAGAATCTTTCATTGGGGCATATCATCAAATCCCACCGATGTATTCGGCTCTTAAAGTAAATGGGAAAAAGTTATATGAACTTGCCAGAGAGGGAAAAGAGATTGAAAGACAACCCAGACTCGTATATATTCATAATATAGTAATTAACAAAATAGATTTGCCGAAAGTATCAATAACAGTAGAGTGCTCAAAAGGAACTTACATAAGAACCCTGTGTCATGATATAGGAAAAGTATTGGGATGCGGGGGCTGTATGGATAGCCTGATCAGAACCAAGGCTGGCAGATTTTCGATTAAAGAGAGTCTGACATTAGATCAGATCGCTGAAGCCAAAGAATCGCTTAGAGACTATATATTCCCCATAGATGCGATGTTTGAAATATACCCAGACTTTATTGTGGCAGAAGAATTTAACAAACTGCTTTATAATGGGAATAAAATTCCATTAAAAGATATGGACGCTTCCGATATTACGAATGGATGTGTTCGGGTATACGATTCTTCCAGGCATTTTGTTGGAATATATGAGTGTAGTACGGATGAACAAATATTAACACCGAAAAAAATGTTTTTAGATAATTAGGATGTGGTTAACGATGCAGCATATAAAAAATTGTACAGATTTTAAATTAAAAAACACAGCGATTACCATAGGAAAATTTGATGGGCTGCACAAAGGTCATAGAAAATTATTTGCCCAATTATTAAGAGCAAAAGCAGATGGCTTAACAACAGTTGTTTTTACATTTAATAAAGCGCCCAAAAATATTATTTATTATGATGAAGTAAAAAATATTTTTACATCAGAAGAGAAGAATAGGTTATACGAAAATATCGGAATCGATATCCTGATTGAATATCCATTTAATCAGTCTTTCATCAATATGTCTTCGGATGAATTCTTAGAAGATATATTAATCAATCAATTAGGAATGAAATTAATTATCACCGGGACAGATTTTAAATTTGGAAAAAATAGAAGTGGAAATATAGATTTACTAAAGCAAAAAGCAAATGAATACGGTTATAAAGTAGTTATCATCGAAAAAGCACAATATGAATACAAGGATATCAGCAGTACTTTTATAAAGCAGCTGCTTTTAGAAGGTAAAATAGAAACAGTTAATTATCTGTTGGGATTTCCTTATACGGTTATTGGAACAATTGTGTTGGGGAATCAATTAGGCAGAACCGTTGGAATGCCTACGATTAACATTATTCCAGAGGATACAAAACTATTGCCCCCGAATGGAGTGTATGCAGTAAAAGTTTGGATTGATAACCAGGTATATATGGGAATTACAAATGTTGGAAATAAACCAACCATTTCCGACAATTTACAAATGGGGATTGAGACGCATATTCTGGACTTTGAATATGAGGTATATGGTAAAACAGCAATAATAGAATTTTATCATTTTATCAGACCTGAGAAGAAATTCTCCTCGTTACAGGAAGTAAAGAACCAAGTGGATAAGGATATAGAAAAATGCAAAGATATACTTGTGAAGAACTGAGAGGGACATTTTAAATGCTATGCAAATGATTCAGCAGCAATATAAGAATGATTAAAATACATATATGATAACATTAAGGAGAAGTACAAATTATGAGTTGGACTAATATAGTGCTATTATTAGGCGGTTTAGGATTCTTCCTATATGGAATGAAGTTAATGAGTGACGGTTTGGAAAAGGTTGCAGGAACAAAGATGAGAAATGTACTGGCCCTTTGTACAAAAAATCGATTTACCGGCCTTGTTGTGGGATTTTTATTTACGGCAGTTATCCAGTCCTCCAGTGCGGCAACGGTAATGGTTGTTAGTTTTGTTAATTCAGGGCTTATGACATTGCTACAATCTGTCGGAGTCATTATGGGTGCGAATATTGGCACTACGATTACAGGACAATTGATTACATTTGACTTTGGAAGCATTGCACCAATCTTTATTATGTTAGGTGTAGTAATGATTATGTTTTTTAAAAGCCAGATTGTTAAAAAAATCGGTGAAGTGATTTTAGGGTTTGGTGTTTTATTCTATGGTATGCAGGTTATGACAAATTCGATGTCGGTGCTTGGTGAGTCAGATGCATTTCATGAAATAATCGGTTCTCTCAGTAATCCATTTTTAGCCGTATTAGTCGGATTTGTTATTACCGGAATCCTTCAAAGCTCCTCCGCGACAATCGGTATCTTAATTGGTATGGCGGCAGCAGGACTGGTCGATTTGCCGATATGTTTGTATCTTACATTAGGATGCAATATGGGATCCTGCCTATCGGCGGTCATAGCAAGTATCAGCGGGAAAAAGGATGGAAAAAGGGCGGCATTGATTCATTTGATATTTAATATCTTTGGATCCATAGCACTTATTGCCGTATTACTGCCATTTGGGGACTGGTTCTGTGATGTTATTATGTCGTTTTCGAGAGATACGGCAAAAGGAGTTGCCAATGCCCATACGATTTTTAAAATAGTACAGACAATTATTTTATTCCCATTTGGAAGACTGCTTGTAAAAATGACTAATCTCCTGATACCTGGTGAAGACAAAGAGGCTGAAAGGTTTGAACTTAAATATATTGGAGCAGCATCTCCTTCGCCGTCAACAGTTATATTTGATGTTAACAAAGAGATACAACGTATGGGTATGATTACCAAAGAAAATCTTGAACTTTCAGTACATACACTAATTTCACCCAATCTTAAAGAAATACAAAAGGTATTGGAAACAGAAAAGCAAATTGATTATTTAAGCAAAGAGATTACAAATTATCTGGTGAGTATTACACAGTCTATGCTGCCGATTGATGAAGTTAAAAATATAGCCGCATATTTCCACGTAGTGAATGATTTTGAACGTATTGGAGATCATGCGGAGAATCTGGCTGAATTTGCACAACTAAGGCTGGATGAAAACATCGTATTCAGTCAAGCGGCAATAGCAGGACTGCAATGTATTTCTGATAAAGTAATAGAAGCGATAGAGTATGCTATCGATATATTTCCGAATGAAAATGAGGAGATTATGAAGAAGATTTTAATGATAGAAAATGAAGTTGATGCTTTAGAAGATCAATTACAAGATGAACATATCAAGCGGTTGACTACAAACGGATGCTCGCCTAAATCAGTGATCTATTCCGATATACTGTCTAATTTAGAACGTGTCAGCGATCATGCATTCAATATTGCATCTGCAATCCATAAACCTTGGGAAGCATAAATGCTGACGACTTCTGAACCGCACCTGCAAAATAAACTAGACAAATAAATAAAATAATGATATACTTTACCAGTATGTAAAACCAATACTTAGATTTAGGAAACTCCGACCGAATCTAAAGTATATGGCGATATGAATATTAAGGAGGAAACACAATGATAGCGAAGGAAAAGAAAGCAGAGATTATTAAGACTTATGGAAGGACACCAGACGATACCGGTTCACCAGAAGTACAGATAGCTATTCTGACAGCAAGAATTACAGAGTTAACAGAACATTTAAAGACGCATAAGAAGGATCATCACTCTAGAAGAGGTCTTTTAAAAATGGTCGGGCAAAGAAGAGGTTTACTTGATTATTTAAAGAAAACTGATCTTGAAGGATATCGTACATTAATTGCGAAACTTGGAATTAGAAAATAATTTATTACTTGCAATAGACTTGGTTTTGTTACTAAGTCTATTGTTACGTTTTAAAAATTAATTGAATGACGTCAACTTGAGAAACCATCCGAGACCACTGAAATGTATATATAGCTGTGGATGTGTATATTTCAGTAGTTTCGGTATCTTCAAGTTGTGTTAAATAAATATAAATCGAAAAAGGAGATACAATTATGTTCAAAAGTTTTAAAATGGAACTTGCAGGAAGACCACTTACAGTAGAGGTAGGAAGAGTCGCTGCGCAGGCAAATGGTGCTGCCCTGATGCATTATGGTGATACTGTCGTTCTTTCAACAGCAACAGCATCAGAAAAGCCAAGAGAAGGAATTGATTTCTTTCCGCTAAGTGTCGAATATGAAGAAAAATTATATGCGGTGGGTAAAATCCCCGGTGGTTTTAACAAAAGAGAAGGAAAGGCATCTGAAAATGCAGTATTAACTTCCCGTGTTATCGATCGTCCTATGAGACCACTATTTCCTAAGGATTATCGAAATGATGTAACTCTTAATAATTTGGTAATGTCAGTAGATCCGGACTGCGCGCCGGAGTTAACAGCGATGTTGGGGTCTGCTATAGCAGCCACGATTTCGGATATACCATTTGATGGACCTTGTGCAACCACTCAGGTTGGGTTGGTTGATGGTGAATTTGTATATAATCCAAATGCAGCACAGAAGACCGTATCAGATTTACAACTAACAGTTGCTTCCACAAAAGAAAAAGTTGTTATGATTGAAGCCGGTGCCAATGAAGTACCGGAAGATAAAATGATTGAAGCTATTTTTGCAGCACATGAATTGAATCAAAAAGTAATTGCATTTATTGAGACTATCGCTGCAGAAGTAGGAAGAGAAAAGCATTCTTATATAAGCTGTGAAGTTCCGGCTGAATTATTTGAAGCGATGAAAGCGCTTGTTACCCCGGAAGATATGGAAGCTGCAGTATTTACTGATGTAAAACAAGTTAGAGAAGAAAATATCAGAGTGATTAAAGAGAAGTTTGAAGAAGCATTTGCAGACAATGAAGAGTGGTTAGCTGTTTTAGATGAAGCAGTATACCAATATCAAAAAAAGACTGTAAGAAAGATGATTTTAAAAGATCATAAACGTCCGGATGGAAGGGCGATTACCGAAATCAGGAAGTTATCGGCAGAAATAGATTTATTGCCAAGAGTACATGGTTCAGGTATGTTTACACGTGGACAGACTCAGATTTGTACCATTACAACGCTGGCTCCTTTATCAGAAGCCCAGAGAATCGATGGACTCGACGAAGCAGAGAAATCAAAAAGATATATGCACCATTACAATTTTCCATCTTATTCAGTTGGTGAGACCAGACCATCAAGAGGACCGGGACGCCGTGAGATTGGGCATGGAGCACTGGCAGAAAAAGCATTGATTCCGGTATTGCCTTCAGAGTCAGAGTTTCCATATGCAATTCGTACTGTATCAGAGACATTTGAATCAAACGGTTCTACTTCCCAGGCGAGTATTTGTGCATCTTCCTTGTCCTTGATGGCAGCTGGTGTACCAATTAAAAAAGCGGTTGCCGGTATTTCTGCCGGATTAGTAACAGGCGATACGGAAGATGATTATATAGTATTAACAGATATTCAGGGGTTAGAAGACTTCTTTGGTGATATGGACTTTAAAGTAGCGGGTACACATAATGGTATTACTGCAATCCAGATGGATATTAAGATTCATGGTTTAACCAGACCAATCATCGAAGAGGCAATCGCCAGAACAAAAGAAGCAAGAGAATATATCTTAACTGACATTATGGAACCGGTGATTCAAGCATCGAGATCAGAAGTCGGAATCTATGCACCTAAGATTATTCAAATTCAAATTGACCCGGCAAAAATCGGTGATGTAGTTGGACAACGTGGAAAGACAATCAATGCTATTATTGAAGAGACCGGTGTTAAGATTGATATCACAGATGAAGGTGCAGTATCAGTTTGCGGCGTTGATAAGGAAGCAATGGATAAAGCAGTGAAGATCATTGAGATCATTACGACTGATTTTGTAGAAGGACAGATATTTGAAGGTAAAGTAGTATCAATAAAAGATTTTGGTGCGTTCATTGAATTTGCACCAGGAAAAGAAGGTATGGTACACATTTCAAAGATTTCTACAGAAAGAATCAATAAAGTAGAAGATGTGCTGACACTTGGTGATGTTGTGAAGGTAGTATGTCTTGGTAAAGATAAAATGGGCAGAATCAGTTTTTCAATGAAAGATGTAAAATAAAGAACAACCGGAACCGGGTCACGACCAGTCGTGACCCGGTTCCGGTTGTTTATACAACGCTTTTTATTTTTATAAAATCAGTCCTATTCAAAACAATATGCAATCTGTTTTGAATAGGACTGTCTGCCCGATACCGTATCTCTAATTACCTTTTTGCAGCATTTTAATAAAAATTTATATTAGAATATCACGATACTCCGGATGTTTATCAAACCAATTGATAGCATAAGAACATGCTAATGCAGCTTTCTTTCTTTCAGAGCGAAGCTGTAAAGCCGCTTCCTGCATTAGTTGACCGGCAATACCCTGACCTCTTAATGAATCATCTACAAAAGTACGATTAATTACGACCGTTGTGGCATCAATATCCGGGAAAGTAACTTCAGCAATTAGTTCATTTGTATGATTATATAAAGCTACCTGGTTTTTATTATGAATAAAGTTCATAGATATACTCCTTCTATATTCAGTTATTTAGCTACCCACAGTTGGCAAAGGTACCGTGTGTACCTTTACTAACTGCAGGTACTATCGACATTAATCATATTGTACATAAAATATATTACTATTCTCTTAATTTGTCAAGAACGAAATAATACATGTGTCAAGAACAAAATAATACCTGCTGCTTGTTTTTTTGAGGAAAATATGTTAGTATTATAGTTAGCGAACGCTAACCCATTCCGGCTTGCAAGGAAGATGTCGCAAGCGACCGACGGAGGCAAACTACACATTTCGTATTTGATTTTAAGCAGGTGATTCTATAAAATACATACTATGCAAATAAGAGGAGATAGTTAATATGGATTCATATATAAAAAAAGCAAACCAGAAATTATATGGAGAAACAGTAAAGATAATACAACGTACACAAGACTATATCATACTTGATTATGATTGCAAAGCGAAAGGAATTCTAATCTCATACGAATTATTTCCAGGACTGCATCTTATATTTACGGATTTTAATAGTTCGGAAATATTAGATGAGCCAACAAATATGAGCGATAACATCCTTGAGATACGGCATTGTAATAAAGGTCGTGTCGAATTTGAATTTCAAAATCGTAAAATTACTCATTTGCAGCAAGGAGAATTTTGTATTAATGCGGCTGCGAATCTACCGGCAACTTTTTCATTTCCTTTTGAATATTTTGACGGAGTCAGCCTAATAATTGATAAAGATCAGATTTCAGATAAAATAAAAAACCAATTTGTCTCATTTGATATTGATATACAAACTTTGGGTGACAAGCTGGAACTACATAAACAATGGTATATATGCAAAACTCCGGCAGAGCTGATCCATATATTTGATGAATTATATGAAGCGAAGGGAAAAAATCCGATCAGTTATTTTAGAATTAAGGTAATTGAACTCCTGCATTATGTCAACCGGTTGAGTATTGAAAATCGTTCTGATATAACATATCGCTCTAAAGCACATATAGAAATTGTTAAGAAAATCCGGAATAAACTGATTACGGATTTAAGTGAAAAAATAACATTAGAATCGTTGATTCTTGAAGAGGATATCAGCATGGTTACGTTTCAATCTGTTTTTAAACAAATTTACGGAGACAGTCCTTATGCGTATTTAAAAAATTATAAAATGAACTGTGCTGCTACAATGCTGCGTGAGAAAAATGAAAAAATTAATCAGATTGCAATCTCACTTGGATATAATAATGCCAGCAAATTTTCAAAGGCATTTAAAGATGTTTTTGGATTGTTGCCAAAGGATTATCGTGCAAAGATAAAAGTTACTTAAATTTTGGGCTATTATTAATCCTGGTTTGAATTAATGGAGTAGCAAAAAATGATGAAATATAGTACAATTTGACACAGTGGTTAGCAAAAACTAACCACTGTGTATTTTAGTACTGCATATGCTATGTATTTATTAAATACTTGATAACAATAGGTTATAGGAGATAAAAACCATGCGGAAGCTTGAAGGGATTATTAAAAACTTAGACATAATAAATGAAAATGAAATAATACTTTTTTGTTTTCCTTATGCGGGAGGCGGCGCCTCAGTATTTTATAACTGGAGTAAGAAGTTGAAAGAATATGATATTTCAGTTTGTCCAATACAGTTGCCGGGCCGAGAAGATAAAATTTTAGAATCACCATACACCAACTTAAATATTCTTGTGAGAGATCTGGTTAAACTAATCCGTCCATTTATGAAAAATAAGGTTATGTTTTTTGGGCATAGCATGGGAGCAAAGATTGCTTTTGAAGTGGGTAGGCAATTAGAGAAAGAACATTTTGAGTTATCACATTTGATTGTATCAGGCAGCAGGGTTCCGCATATCCCAGAACCTTATCCGATCTATCATCTTCCCGACAAGGAATTTAAACATGAATTGAAAAGATTTGGTGGAATATCAAATGAGCTGTTGGTAAATGAAAAGCTGTTCAATTTTTTTCTACCGGTGCTGCGTGCGGATTTTACGATGAGTGATACCTACCATACATATGATAAAGTTCAATTAACCTGTCCGGTTTTAAGTTTTGGTGGAGATATGGACAGCGATGCAAATCAAGATGAAATATTTAAATGGAGTGAATATACAGTCAATGATTTCAAATACCGCAAGTTTTCGGGAGATCATTTTTTTATTCGTACGAATGAAGATGAATTATTGGAGGAGATACGAAATATTGTATAATATGAAAAAGGAGAGATAATGTCGTTATGCAGAATAATTACGAAAGAAAGATATGGTTAAAGGAACAACATACGATAACAGCATGGCTGGATAAATCGATTAAGAAGCACATGGATAACGTTGCCATAGTAGATGGCGATATTAGATTAACGTATAAAAGCCTCGGCGAAAAAATTAAGCAATATGCAGCTACCCTATATCTGAAAGGCATCAGAAAACGAGATAATGTCATACTTCAAATGCATAATTCGGTAGAATATGTTATTACTGTTTTTGCATTGCTCCAAATAGGAGCAGTTCCTGTAATAACAAATCATGCACTGCGTGGAAATGAATTAATTGGAATTGCGAAAAAAACATCCGCGATAGCATATATACATTCAGGTGAATTTATGGGATATTCCTATAATAGGTTGGCAAACCGCATCTTTTCGCAAATTACCAGTATCACACTTACATACTCAGCAGAAGAAATTAAGCAAAGAGGTGATACGGGGCTGCATATTGACGTCTATAATGCTGCTATAGATGAGACAGCAATATTGATGATGTCCGGCGGCACTACAGGCGAACCTAAAATCGTTCCACTATCCCATAGTATGCTCTATTGGCATATTAATTGCTATATTGAAAAATTTGGACTGGATTCATCATCTGTTTATCTAGCCATATTGCCTCTTACCCATAAGTTCGCACTATATTCTCCGGGCTTGCTTAATATATTGGCGGTTGGAGGAAAAATTGTTATGTGCAAAACAGGTAGCTGCGATGAAGCATTCCCGCTAATTGCAAAAGAAGATGTTACGATAACTTGTATCGTACCTGCATTAGCCCGGATGTGGCTGGATTACTTAGATTGGGATTATAGCTATAAAATGTCAAGCTTGAAGCGGATAGTTATGGGCGGATCCATGATAGATAAAGCATTAATACATAGATTTATTGATCAATTAGGCTGCGAAGTTCAAATTGGATATGGTGCGACAGAAGGGATTCTGATGTACAGTATTTACGATGAAACCAGCACGAAAATCAGCAATGGTTACCGATATCTGGTATCGGGGTATGAAGATATTAAAATTATTGACGAGAATGGTGAATATATTACAGACAATAAAGCCGGTGAACTTATCATTAAAAGTCCATATACGATAACCGGTTACTATAATTCTGATGATAGTAATATTGGATTTACGAATGATGGTTATTATCGGACAGGCGATAAAGCACGCATTAGTTCTGATGGTGAATATCAGATTCTAGGTAGAATTGTCGATCAAATAAACCGTGCCGGTGAGAAGATTGAACCCAGTGAAATTGAAAAGCATATGAATCAGTATCCTGGTATTCGGGAAGTTGTACTTGTCGGAGTAGAGGATGATATTCTTGGAGAACGAAGCTGTGCCTTTATCATAAGTAATAATAGAAATATAAAATTAAATGATATAAATAATTATTTATCCGATAAAGGTTTAGCACAATACAAAATGCCTGATCAATTAATTTATATTGAAAAATGGCCGTTAACATCGGTAAATAAGATTGACAAAACCAGATTAAGAAATATAGCAAAGGAAAGCAAATAAATAGGGAGTATATATATTTATGATGAATTATAGCTACAATGATTTAAAGGA
>Ga0153924_1000817_pt1 | contig 18149 bp, 17 predicted proteins | sample TSNJ008MetaG_FD_104709 | JGI IMG/M metagenome (GOLD analysis project Ga0153924, IMG submission 104709) | Attine ant fungus gardens microbial communities from New Jersey, USA - TSNJ008 MetaG | ecosystem: Host-associated > Fungi > Mycelium > Unclassified | place: USA: New Jersey, Wharton State...
ATAACAGAATTAGGATTCATAGCAGCATCAATTATATGACTCCGCAACAAAAAGAAGATGAGGCATTAGGAGCTGCATAAAAGAGTTCGACTTTTTGTGTCCAAAGTATTGACATAAGTCCACATAGTTAATAAGAGCCTCCATCGAAAGGTCGTAGTCATAGCCTCCCTCGTCAATTATCTGCTCCACTTCAGCGAGGGCGTGGTCATAGCCGTTTGTGACACAGCCGGATACCACTCCGGACAATTCCTCGACAATCTCATAGATGTCACCGGAATCATAGTCAACGGTATCCGGATCCGTATGGAAAATGTTATTAAAGGCAATGGAGGGCAGGGAAACAATGGCGGTTATGAAAAACACCAGAACCATGGCAATACATATCAGCACTTTGAATAGGGTGTGCCGCATGGCCCATGCCGCTGACAATATGGCACCCCAGGGACCGCCGGCAGCGGTACCCGCAGCAATCTCCGCCACAGCCTTCCCGCCTTCCACGCTGGCCTTTACCGTAGCAGCGGCAGCATTCGCCGTCGCTTCGGCTCCGGCCTTTGCCGTGGTTTCCGCCGCTGACCTGCTGATTTGTTTGGCTGCCTCCGCCGTTTTCTGGGCAGCCTGGCTAAAATTATCACTGCCATCGCCGATTTGCTGTTTGTCCTGTTCGGCCATTTTTTCACCTCAATTCTTTTGGTAAGTATAAAAGGCACACCCTTTTTATGGATGTGCCCCTTACTTAATAATTATTTTTTTCTAGGCGGCTTTCTGTCATTTACATCTCGTTTAGAGGGTTCCGAATACCGCGAAAGGGTCGTGTTATACTTCACCGTTTCTACATTGACGGAACGTACGTTGTCATCATCATAGACCGGCTTCCCATTTTCATACACCGGCTGCCGTGCCACGGAAGCCTGTCCCGGGACGGCATACCACTGGCCGCCGTTTCTGTCTTCGTATACCTGGTAATCGCCGCGGGGAGCCTGATACTGCGTCTTGTCGTAAAACGCCGTTCCGGAGCCGTCGCCATGGCGAACCTCAATATAGCCATCATCGCTGTGAGACGAATCAATCTGTCCTGCCTGCTTTTCAAACCCAGGCATAAACGTCTGGAACTGGGCCTGGTTGTAATCCGCAGCAGCGTCTCCGGCTTCAAAGTGCGGTGTATCCGCCTGCGGATGCATGGCATACCAACCGACGCCGTCCGCTGTGGAGATGGTATCATGCGGAGCGTCCGGTTCCTGGTAAAAGGCACTGTTATACCACATGCTATTACTTCCGTCATCACCGGTGGCTTCGATTACGCCGTCATCCACCGTGCGCAGCGACGTGCCTTCCTGTACACCCGGAAATGTAGCGGCCACCTGTGCGGCTTCCGAGACGTCCCCGGTGAACTCCGGTGTATTGTAAAATGCGCCCATGCCTTCTCCCGATGCCGTCTGGTACCACTGGCTGCCGTCTGAAGCGGAGACGGTGGAGTAGGGGGCATCCGGTTTTTCAAATTGGGCAGAGTTAAACAAGTCAACGGAAGCTTCTTTACCGTCCGCACCAATGGCATTCGTACTGATGTGCCCGCCGGTTATCTCGGTTCCACTGAGCTTATTGTCCGCCAGCTGGGGCATATAGTTACCTAAGCTGCGGTCGGCAATATCGCCGGCTATATTACCCGATACCCCGGGGGCACGGGTGGCAACGGAGGAGATGGACTCCCCGGTAAGCGTTGCACCGCCCCTTGCAGCCATGCCGCCAAACGCCCTTCCCACAAAGCCGATACCGCCGCCGGTACCCATCTTGGTTCCGCCTTCTACCACTGCATCACGGACATAGCTGTTGGGTTTGAATTTGGAGGCGAAACCGGCCGCAAAACTGGTTGCCGCCCCGCCTGCACCCGTAGCAGCCGCCGAGCCGCTGCGGAACACGCTCCCCGCACTTTTCATACCGCCGCCGCCAAACCCGCCCAGTACCCGGGCGGCCATGATCATTTCCATGCCCATGCTGCCCCCGGTCTGAGCAACGGAGAGTCCCATGGATGCCAGGTAGGAGTCAAATTTCTGTGCCGTCTTGAGGAAAGCCAGGGCACAGAACATCCAGAGAAAGATGTTACCCGTGCCGCTGGTCAGCGCCCCGCCATTAGCAACAAACTGCCCGACAGAGGAATTGAACGCCCGCAAGAACCAGACGTTCAACACTAACAGCAGCAGCTGGGAACCCACCATCCGACACCAGGATTTGAACACCTGGTTGGTTGTTTTGGAACCGCCCATAGCAAAAGCCAGCGGCGACGTATAACAGAGCACGCCGACAACAATGTAGCGTTCCACCGATTCCAGCAGGAGCTTGAAGTAGTTCCAGCCCAGACCGATCAGCAGGATGAGAAGAATAATCGTACCGATGACCGTGGCAACCGATATGAGGGTCACAATCCCGCTTTGCAAGGTCTGTTCAATCCCCGCAAACGTGAAATCCCCCGGGTCCATGCTGGTATCCATAAGAGCCGTATAGGGTGCACGGGCGATGTCCAGGGCGATTAAAAAAATAGGTTTGGCATAGGCGATGAGCAGGGCAAAAATCGAACTCCTCACCAACAGATGCCAGGGGTTTTCTGCCTCAGTTATGGGGCCGCCAAAGACCCGGAACAACTGCCAGATGGTTATGAGAAACAATATGGCCCAAGCCGTATACTGCATAATGGAAAAGGCCTTCGTGACAAACGGGAAATATTCCTCCATGGCGGTCATGTCCGTTCCCAGTGCGTTCAAAAAAATGTTGGAAAAAGCGTCCAGCATATCCGTGACGATACTGGCAATCCAGTTGACGATCCCTTCAAAGATCCAGTCTAAAATAGTGAATCACCTCCAAATGAAAAAGGGCTGATCATTTTTCGTCAGCCCTTTATGTTTAACCGCTGTACTGTCCGCCGGCGATGAGCGGCTGTAAATATGCGACTGCAAAGCCCAGCGTATTGAGCACGATCCAAGTGACAACGATGCGCTTGAGCCAGCTCGTCGCTTCATCCACGGCACGCTGGTTTCTTGAAACCATTCGCACAATGAGTGCGACTGAAGCCGCGGTTACCGCCACGATGGTGGAGATACCAACCAACTGGCCGTAGACGTCCTTCATAATGGTGCTGAACCGGCTCCATATGGTGTCGGCCAGCACCGGCTGCAGGGATAGGATGAGCGCTGCACATATTGCGACCAGGGACCAGTATCCCCGGGTCAGGCGCTCCTTCATAACAAGTTTTTGAGTCATGCGTAAACCTCCTTAATCATATTCTGGGTACTAAAAAATGCCGTTTCCGATACGAGCCTTTTATGGCTTAGGAAACGACATTTTTGCCCACGCCCAGTTTGGGACATTACAAGTATAGCTTATTTTCTTTTACATGTCATCGGCATTGCCCTTGCCAATTTCCCTGCCATTTTAGTTGACATGAGCCTTGCCAAAATACGTATTTCAAACCTTTAGGCAGTGTTGATATGAAAATGATAAATAGCGTAAATACATTGAAGTACCACGCATAGCTACCGGCAATTGACTATGCCAGATTTTTTGGTCTTGATTTTCACGCAAGTTTTATGTATAATATGAGCATGATTATCAAATGAAAGGGGCTGTTAACCTTGTCTATGCCAGAAAACTTGAAATCCGTTCTGCAGGAAAACGATGGTGTGATTACCACCGCCGGGGCCAACGCTGCCGGCATTTCGAACGAACGCCTGCGGCTGCTCATCAAATCGGGTAGTTTAGAACGTGTGGCACACGGCGTATATATTTCTCCCGATGACTTCTTGGATAAAATGTACGTGGCACAGCTGCGGCGCCCTAAAATGGTTTATTCCCATGAAACCGCCCTGTTTCTGCATGGGTTGACTGACCGGGATCCAATCAATTACACGGTGACTGTGCCTACGGGATACAATGCAAAAGCGATTGCCTGCGAAGGAATTACTGTTTTTACAATTAAGCGTGAACTTCACGGGCTTGGCACTGTCCGGATGGAAACAATGTTTGGACATATGGTTACCGTGTATGGGCTTGAACGGACAATCTGCGACTGCATCCGCAGCCGGAACAAGATGGACATTGCCGTTGTGACCGATGCCGTAAAACAGTATGTCAGGCGGAACGATAAGAACCTGAATGTCCTTATGGAAATGGCTGAGACATTCCGGGTCGTGAAGCCGCTAAAAAACTATATGGAGGTACTGTTATGAAAACATCTACACAGCTAAAGGCATTGGTGCGTAACCTGTCAAAAGAGAAAAACGTGGAAGCCGAAATTATACTGCGGAATTTCATGCTGGAGCGACTTTTAGAACGTATCGCTATTTCAAAATACAAGGACAACTTCATCCTTAAGGGGGGTATGCTTATCGCTGCCATGGTCGGCATTGATACACGCACCACGATGGATTTGGATGCGACAATCAAAGTCCGGGCACTGGATGAAGCCGGGGTTAGCGCCATCATAAGCGATATCCTGGACATTCCCGCTGATGACGACGTATCCTTCACTCTTAAGGAGATTAGGGAAATCCACGAGGAAGCTGATTATCCCGGCTACCGGGTTTCCATCGAAGCCGTGCTTGATAAAACCAGACAAACCCTCAAAGTGGATATCACAACCGGGGATTTTGTCACTCCAAAGGAAGTAGAATACAGCTTCAAGCTGATGTTCGAAGACAGGACGATCAGTATTATGGCCTACAATCTGGAAACGGTATTGGCTGAGAAATTTGAAACCGCCATCACGAGGGGTCTTACCAATACCCGTATGAGGGATTTCTACGACATCTATATCCTGACCGCCACACAGCCGCTTAACACGAATACCTTCCGTGCAGCACTGGAAAAGACAGTGGAAAAGCGACACACTACCGCACAGATGGCCGGTCCGGAGGGTGTTATCAGGACAATTGCCGCCAGCGATGCCATGGATCAGCTATGGAAACGGTATCAGAAAAAGTACAGCTATGCCAACGATATCACATGGGGAATGGCGATGGAGGCGCTGCATAAACTGGCTGAAAGGGCTAACGGCAGAGATGGACACCTTGATACATAAAGCAAGTCTTCACTTAGAATAACAGTCCACCAGCCACAATAATTCAAGGATCGAATTACACTTAGCTTATGCTTATTGCAGGCGGCGCCCGCCCATGTATCGGATGTCGCCTGTTTGTGAAAGGATAGAAGCATGTGCCTTCTTAAATGCCGACTTAGAGTGCCTCCAATAGTGTAAGTACCTCCAGCCAGGAATCCAATTCACCGGTGGGAGCCGCCCAAAGCCGAATGGATAGGATATTAATTGCCTGCTGGCGGACACGGTAATAGTGCCGGCTTGATATGTCCAGACGGTAGAGGATCTCGGTATGGGAGAGCTTTTCCGGAGTGATGTAGGTCTGGTAGAGGATATTGTACATCAGCTCCCCGTTACCCGGCTTTTTACGCAGGACTGTCAGTGCTTCGTTAAACCGATCCAATAAGAGTCTGGATTTCCGGACGCTTTGGAGCCGGTTCTCCAGCTTTGCATTATCCATGTCGATTTCAGCGCTGATCAGGCTTAACAGGGCGTCCAGATCGTGCATGGGCTGATCCAGCTCCTCGGCGATATGGGAAGGGAAGCACTCCAGCGCCCAAGTAATGTTGCGATAGTGCTGCAGCATTAGCTGGGTATTATGATACATGTTGCGTTTCTTGGTTTTTGCAGCTTTTCGGATATTCTCATCGCTGATTTCATGATCCTCCAGAATGCCGCGCTTGGTCAGCATTTGCAAAAAGGCAGAGGACTGGCTGGAAATCTGCTTTTCCTGCTGTTCATACAGGGTTTTGTCCTGTTTTTTTATATTTTCGCTCATGGTTTTGTTCTCCTCTGTATTAAAGTTTACAATCCGGGATCCTGCAATTGTGGCATGGTCCCCGAATCTGATTTTTCACTAAATTGTTATTAGAATCTATATACGTCATCCAGCAGTCATAATAGCAATTCTTACAATTCCTACAGTGAGAAAGATACGCGCGTATTATAGGGGCAAAAAGTGCAACACGGTTTTCATCCGGTTCTTCGGATTGGGGTTCCGTATTGTTCATATGGAGTTTATTGCTGTACCAGGCAACCATCCGGTTGATCCGGTCATGATCCGTACCTGTGAAATGCGTATTTTCACCCATTATGCGTATTTCGTCCAGAATACGCATAATATCTTCCTGCGAGGGAACTGTGATTTCCGTACCCGAGAGGTCTTTACTCGGTTCGGTCGGGTAAAGGGTATTGAAAATCAGGCATCCATAGGAACCGGGTAACTTGTGCAGCTTGAAGGTGTCCGCATGCTTTTGCATGAAACGCCACACTTTTGTTTTCTCCCAGCCCCAGCGGTCGCCCAGATTCTCCAGTGTTGATGCGGCACCATACTGCCCAAACTGGACAGCTGGAGCCATATATGAAAACGCATTGCGGGGATCCTGAAATACCGTGTGGCACCACAGATCCAGCCATGCGTCTGCATCCTCAAATTTACATTGCTGCTGTGCAAGGCGTTCGGTAATGTTGCGCGGAAGGCATAAGAATCCGTAGCCGTCCGTGGCATAGACCATGCCGCCATCTAAGCAGTCTGCGCCGGAGCATTTGATTACGAAGTCGTTTATCTGATAGGTGAGCTTCTTGGTTTTTGGATCCAGTTTATAAGAAAGGTAGCATAGCTCCGACAAGGTATCCATGATGTCTAATGCCAGCCTGCGGCTTTTTATTCTCAAAATACTTTTTAACCCCACAATGCCGCCTGCCCATGTGCCAACGGACACGTCGTTGATATATCCGCAGTATTTGGCTTTGCCGTTACGAAATGCCGCTTTGGCTGCCAGCCTGACCCAATGGCCCAGTATCCCCTTGCCCTGGGGTAAGTGGGTGCGGGGCAGCTTGACCCACTGGTATTTAAGTAGACATTTCATAGTGAGGCTCCTTTCAAGTATATTTTGGGATGCAAAAAGGCAGCCAGAAAACTGACTGCCTAAAGTAAAAGCATAATTTTTTTAATTAAGTTAATGTAGTTTCCAAACCATGGCTCGGAGCAGGAATGTATGATAAAAAGCGGTAAGTTACAATATGGATTGAAGATGGAAGTTTTTCTAAATAGGTCTCAACAAATTTGATAATTTTTTTAATTGATTGATAACAGTTTCGATAGATATCCGATCCTTTTTTTGAGACACATATTGATTTTGCATCGTTTGATATGCCTGTACAATAAGGGGATTTTCCATTGAATCAAGGAAAAAGCTAAAATCATCTAAACGAACCCCAGGAATCCCATCCAGCCGGTTTTCCTCTTCAGTCATTCGTATCTTTAAAATACGCTCCATGTCGTCGTGACTTTGTAGAAATGTACGAATACGTGGATGATCGACCAAAATACAGAGGTCATAAATGTGTTTTGCAGCATCAAATGCCCGATGTGGTATGGTTGCTGTCCGCGAGTATGCTTCGGCGGCAAATAGTTTATCAATAAATATTCGCTCCAATGTCATTGTCAGAATGTTGAATGGTTTGACATCATAGGTTTGCTCCAAAATCTTTTTTTGATCGGGCATGGCGTATTCGTATATCATTGGGGCAATTTCCAAGGGTTCATAAGGTTCGCTTATGGTAAAAGAAGTTGCTTCAATTTTCAATTTTCCAAAACGCTGCAAAACGTCTTCCGAATCATATTCCATTTCTGGAGTGTAAGTATACACGGCTATAACTACAGAGCGTTCTGTTTGACCTTGAGACGGGTCACGGGTCAGGCTTTGATATTCCTTAGTGGCCTGCCGTAGCATCTTGTCACTTTTAGAGCGACTGCATTCTCTGGTATCTACAGATAAGTCTACATCCTCTGAAAAACGTCGAATATTTCTTAAAGCTTTGTAAAGGGCTGTGCCACCTTTAAAATATGCTTTCAACCCTTGACTTTGTTTATCAGCCAGTTCATGTAAGATTAAAGTTACGTAATAGTCCTTTTCAAGTATATCCATGCGGTAGCCGGTTTGCCGGTTTATCTCCGAAAGCAGCACTCGGAAGGCTGCTTTATCCTCATGTAATTTCATATTGATCTAATCCTCCTTTATCGGCCACTTCGGCCACTTCAAGTATTACCTTGTCATTGTAGTAGCGGTTGGCAAGACGCAATAAATTATCATATTTTAAATCATATTTCTGAACAAGTCCACCTAATATCTGGTATGGATCTTCAGCATCGACTGGAGCAGCATTATATAGTGTCAGTATATCAAGAAACTGCAGGTACCTTTTGTTTTCTGCGTTAATTCGGGTGCGGGGTTTTTTTAAAATAATATCTAAATCATTATCCCTCCGGGTATTGCTGATTGCTTTATTGGTCGCTATCTGACGTTCGTTTGGCATCAACGTGGTTAAGCCGATTTTATGGAGCATGAGCATGCCTGTTTCATAACCATCGTCTGGCAGCATGTATTTTACTGCCAAGAGTTTGTCTCGGTCAATTTCTGTTTCACCGAATACCGTCTTTTCTGTCAAATAGTAAATGCCTTTTTGATACTGCCTCAAATTTGGAATGGCTTGTCGCTCCATGATACGTTTCATGGCTACCGAGGCGGCAGCTTTTGCTTTGTCCGATGGAAGTTGATAAGCATCTATTATTTTTTCCGATAAGTCTTTTGTCAAAATGGGTTCCCCAATTTGATATTTCATGATATTATTGACCAAATAATCTACATATCCATTAGTATTCACTGCATTCACCTCCTTGATATATTATATACTCAAATACAAATACTATTCATAAAAAATTATATCACATATTTATGATAAATGCAAGGCGTAATCGAATGCATCGACTTGTTGTTAAATTCTAACTACCTGAGAGATATAATTAATGTTCTTTCAATGCTATTCTAACACCTTCCATGTCCCTAAAATTACATGGTTTTAGGGACATATTTGTAATATCAGTGAGTTCCAAAATGGAATCAGCTGATTTATCTCAAAGTGAAATCCGAACACGAAGTCCTACAATGGAAGCTGTTTTAATCCCGACTAAATACCAGTCATCACCCAGCTCGATACGAGTAGGGAACCATCGGTTATTAATAAGCACATCAAAGGTGGTTCCGCAGTGCAGGCCTCCATAATAATCATTAAGATTAAAACGAATGTCCATTCGGTCACATTCATCATCATAAATTAAAACACCTTGTTTCATGAGAATATCTCCTTCCTTTTAACATTATAATTGAGTTTTTAAGGTTACTGCGTTATAATTAAGAGCATAGACAACGATATATACATCAATGTCTAAGTGCGCCCGGGGGAATTGGATTTTAGCATTCTGCCTTCGAGAAAAATGAGACCACTATTTCCGCATAAAAAAAGGATACCTTGGTTAGTTGGTATCCCTGTGAGTATTGATGAAATGTATAATTATTCATTCATATGTATTTTCATACATGTCAAATTTTGTGGTCAGACAGCCAAGAAGATGCCTGCCCTGCTAATAGCTTGCTAATTGGACTAGCAAAAAAGAGCTGAAACAGGACATTACGGTGCGATACCACACAACACTTGGTTCGCTTCCAAACCCAGTACGAGAGCGGATTTGGCGGTACTGTGGAGTACGACAAGCTACTCTGTAAAAATGATCTCATAGAACTCCTAAGCGAAGGGTCGGACGTTCAAATCGTCTCGGGGACGCCACAAAAAACGCCGAAAGTCTTGTAAAATCAAGGTTTTCGGCTTTATATATTTTCCGAGAGAAATTGAACTCGTAGCAAATTGCGATTAGCAGGAGCGATTTCTGCTAATCAGATTTGACCCTTGAGGAATTGAACGGAGGTTTTTTGTCACGGATTAGCTTGCTAATGATTAGCAAGATTTTCATGAAGTTTGCTAATCAAAATGGCTCTCCTGCTAATCCCCGAAAAAATCGTGCTAAAAATCCTGCTAATTGAAAAGGCGAGTGTTCCTTGTACAAGTAGCTGTTTTTAAAGTCCATCTAATCAAAAATATTGCACATTTGAGTATACTGATGCTTCCATATATAATGAAGTCAAAGAACGGAGGTGTTGAGCATGAGAGAAAAAACATATCATGTTTATCTGGATAACCACGAACGCAAGGTTTTGATACATAGTCTTATTGAGTTAAAAAATTTACTGATACAGCAAGGAAGATATACGGATGCCGTAGACGAGCTAATATTTAAGGCTATGAATGCTCCTGTTAAGAAAGTGAAAATTGAATATGCCTAAACCACATAATGCTTTCAGCCTATATGGGACACCCGTTAGAGCCCGCCCATGGCGGGCAAACAAAAAGAGGACAAAGCTATTTTAGCCTTGCCCTGTGTGCGTTTGCGTTGTTAATTAATATAAGTCAATAAGCAGTATTTGCATCTTTTCACATCTTGCGGCGCAGATAGTTACGATAACTGGATTTCGTCCATCTTCTAATCAGTGTTTAGTATTATGGGGTTAAACTATATCTCTATCACAAACTGTGTCCCTGCATTCATATTTTCAGCATATATTTTCCATCCGTGTTGTTCTATAATCCCTTTTGTCAGCGAAAGCCCAATACCGGTATTTCCATTTTTACTGGTATAAAATCTTTCAAAAATATTTTCCAGGTCATTTTCCGATATTGGTTTACCGTCATCCCATATTATCAGCTTTTTTCCGTCAAACGTCACATTTATGACTTCATCCGTGTGCCGCACTGCATTTGTAAGTATATTTGTAATGGCCTTTTCAAATTGAACAACATCAATTTCAATGATCGCATCAATTACATTGATTTCTAATTGAATCTTTTTTTTCATAGCAAGCCCTTCAATGGAGACGAGGCAATCATTTATAGCGTCTTTCACCCGGATTTTTTCTTTTTGAAGTTTGGTTGCGCCGCTTTCTATACGGGAAAGACAAAGAATTTCGTCCACAAGCTTAGCCATTTTATTTGTCTCGTCGATGATCACTTTGGCAACATGTTTTTCATCTTTTATAATTCCGGATTCAAACCCTTCCGCATATCCCTGTATCGCCATCAAAGGTGTTTTTAATTCGTGAGAGGCATTTTCAAAAAATTCCTTCTGCTTTTCCTGGTCATGTTCTATTTGTTTTCCAACCTGTATACCCACAAAACCTGCCGCTGATGCGCATAGGGCCATCACGATAAGCATCAGGATATTTATTATGGCTATGCTGTCTTTTTCCGAAGTGATGTCAACGTAGAATATATTGATGGCATCTGCTTCCCTTTGTTGTGCAATATAGTACGAACGTCCTTCTATCTCGACTGGTAAAATCTCGCCGTCAGGTTGCTTATTATTTGCACACCATCGGGCGATGTCATCTTTAACGGCATAATAGTAGTGATATGCACCTTCTTTATATGCAGAAAACTCATAACCGGGGGATACCCATAAATAATTGACAAGAACAGAATCAGTATCAATATCTTCCGTATCAGCATCATATTGCATGAACTGATCAATGGCACGATAGGATTTGTCTTGGATATAGCCGGACATAATAATGTTAAATACCAAAAGAATTATCACAAAGGATATCACCATGAGAACTGAGATCGTTAAGGTCAATTTTAATTTTGTATGTTTCATTTCTTTACCTCCAAGCGGTAACCATATCCCCATATGGCGGTAATGGCAACCGTACTGCCCGCGGCTTTCAGTTTTTTTCTTACGCGGCGTACGGTCTCATCGGTTACGCGGGTTTCAACTTCAGCGTAAAGACCCCATACTTCATTTAAAAATTCATTGCGCGGGATGGCCTTGTCAAAATTTTTCATCATATATCTTAAAAAGGCCAGCTCGGTCATAGATAAACCGACATTTTTACCGCGGCAAAATACGGCATGGTCTTTTCCCGAATAGTTGATATCCCCAAAGGAGAGCATTTCTTCATCCGGCGTGCGCTCCATTTCCATGCGTCTGAAGAGCGCTTTTATGCGCAAAACAAGGATGGAGGGTCGAAAAGGCTTTATCAGATAATCATCGCCGCCATAGGTAATCCCCATCGTATAGTCCATTTCACTCTCTTTTGCTGTGAGGATGATAATAGGAACCGTTGAAATGTGACGAAGCTTTTTGCATATCGTAAGCCCGTCCTTTCCGGGCATCATAATATCTAAAACGACTAAATCACACTCTTTACGCTGGAACTCCTCGAAAAGAGCATCTCCCGTAGAAAACACCTGAACATCATAACCGGAATCCACTAAAAATGATTTCAGTATTTCGCGGATATTATTGTCATCGTCTGCCGCATAGATTAATTTTTTCATAAATATTCATCCCCTTTATAGGTTAAAAGACAAGAACGGCTTCGGGATAAACAAAGAGGGTACGGGGCAGATGCCCCGTACCCTCTTTGTTTATTATACATCATGTGACGCTGTTTTTCAACATCTTACGTCTTCTTGGCCGTATCTGCATTGCCATGATTCTCTTAACCTGAAGGCCAAACCCTGCGGATTGTTTTTCGATGCTGATTTCACATTACCTTATGTATCCGGTTCGTCAATCGGTAAAAGTAAAAATCTCCATCTTTTCGTTGGATAAGCTTGCGCACAGGTCTGCGATCCGGCTCTCTAACTCTGCGGCTTTTTGTTCGCTGCCGCTTTTCACATTGCCTTCGTCATCGTAGAGTGTGTCCAGCTCGTCAAACAGCGCATCCAGCTCATCATACGCCTTATTAAGGGTTTCAATCTCCTCGTCGGATAAGCTCGCGGACAGTTCTGCAAAAAAGGCCTTCTCTTCAATGTCCGCGATACTGTCATAGATCGCTTCAATCCGGCTCTCTAACTCTGCGGCTTTTTGTTCGCTGCCGCTCTTCAGATTGCCTTCATCATCGTAGAGTGTGTCCAGCTCGTCAAACAGCAGTTCCAGCTCATCATACGCCTTATTGAGGGTTGCATTCTCCTCGGCGGTTAATGCGGCATTCGTATCGCTATTCGCGGATACTTCAACATAACTGCTTTTCGGTACCGGTGAATCATCCTGCGTAGTGCTTGAAGCTGCCATAGCCATTGTCGGGATCATGGCCGCTACTGCCAGTACAGCCGCGATTGAACCTGTTATAAATTTTTTCATGGTTCTTACTTCCTTTCTAATCATTATTTTTGGCCGTATTTCTTATCGCCCAACTACAGTATAAACGATGGGCTAAAGGAAAATCCCCGCAAAACTAAGATAAAACTGTCACAATTCTGTCACAGTATGCTTCTCATGCAGCCGCTGACACCCCCTTTACAAAAGCATAAAGGACACTAAGTTAATTCGTTTTTATTTCCTTATACGCTCTTGTTCAAAACTGAGCTGACCATACTGCATTAATTCAGCTGGCTTTTGTTGTTCCCGGCCATCTGTCTTGTCAGATTCTGCGCCAGGTATACCGGGCGGAAATACCAGAACACGACCGGCAGCTTGACGCACTCATCGAGGCACAGGATGAAGTAGACAAATACAACAGGCAATTGCCAATAAAAGGCCGCCAGAAATCCGAGAGGGATAATGATGAGCCAAATGACAATGCCATCACAGATGAGACCGAATTTAGACTTTCCCCCGGCGCAGAAGATTCTCCCGATGACAGTGTTGTCGATGGCCCATGGTATGACGTAATCTCAGCAAATCAGCTTTCGCAGTATCGTGTGTGTTGCATAGGCTTATTTCATGGACTTAATTTATAAATGATGTTTCCGTTTTCATCTTGCAGTTTTTCATATTTCATGGGGTTTTTCATGGTAATGCCATCCGCATTGATTGAAAGGGTGTCGCCATCAAGGATTATTTTATCCGCTGAAACCGGAATCAAAAACATATCCTTGTACTCAAATACCGCACAGTTTTCAATCTGAATATCGGCGTGACTAATAGTAGAATCCTGCCAGCCTGTTTTTGAAATGTCTGTTAAGTAGTAAAAACCACTGGTGGCAATTCCTGATGATCCTGCGGACACGCCCAAATATGTCGCCTTACCATTTTTGTCAGCATCAATGTAATTACCAAAATAATTTGAAATTTGTTGATTGGTTGCCTGTATGTTCTTGGACACAACAGAGCGGATTACATCATTTTCCTTTGCGTCCGTACTTGCCTGCGTATTTTCCAAGAGGCTTTCCAACGGAGTTTTACCTGCCTGTTCATAGGTGGAGACTTCAAACCTGTTTTGCTTTTTCAATAGCTGAATCGCCAAATCCCCCAAGGGGTAACTCTCCATATCGGCAGATTCTGCACTGGCGGCACGATCCTCAGGAGCCTCATTTATTTCATTATTATTTTCGAGGATCCTTCTTATTTCATTGCTGAAATACTCCGCAGTACCTTCAGCTATATCTGTTTCCATGATGTTTCCATATTCATCCGGAAATTCTGCCTTCCATTTTTCATACCAGAATTTTGCGTCGGACAGATGCCCATTCATATCTTCTTCTGTTTCTGAATGCAGTGCAGAATATAAGCTATTGTATATCATCGTTCGCAATACTCTGGGCTCTTCATTCAAAGGATATTTCGAAGCGCGCCCATTCCCCGCATTTTCATCCGCATCACTCTTAACTATTGACTTCCAATCAGGCTGCGTATAAAAATGAAATGCTTCATGCATTAGAGTAATAAATCCTCCCATACGGTCTGCCTCTGAGAAATGTTCGCTTAATTTTGCTAAATTCATGACAGTTACCGGTTCTCCTTTATACTTGGATTCTTTATACAAACGGGGAGCATTTTGCAGCGTAAGTAAAGCTTTCTGCAATTCATCCTCATTTTGCGTATCAGTAATTTCCTCATACCGCTCCGCCGATACCGCATAGTGCTTATTTCCATTTGTGATCACCTGACTATAGTACTGAGGATTTATACCGGGCCAGATTTCAGGAATCACGGGCAGTATTTTACTAAGATATCCTTGGTAGATTGCAGCGGCTTCTTTAAGCTCTTCATCACTTACACTTTTAAACGTTAGACTATCCATCACGTCGGAATCTGATGTTTCTTTATTCGATTTTTCATCTGCTTTTTCGGAAACAGGGGTATTTCCTTGTTCATTTTTACTTGTTGAACATCCGAACAAGGAGAGGCATAACCCAATACATATCAAAAAAGCCAATCCTGAATTTATTATTTTTTTCATATCCATAACCCTTCTTTCTGTGTTTGATGTTTTTAATATACTTATTTGGTACTTATTTGGCCATCGTGTTAACTCATGATAGGTCAATATCGAAGTGTTGCAAGCCTGATTGTCGTTGACCACCTCCACGGCAAATGATTATGCTTTGCAGGACGAAGATGAGCGCTCAATTCTCTCCGAACCCACACAAACAACAAAACGCGAACGATATGTAATACCTGCCGTACTGATGTATGGCTTTGAGGTACTCAATGTACCTTTACCGGATACCGTCCAAGATGCAAGATCACTGTCTTTGCATATGTCGGAGCCGTTTGATACCTGGAGCTCGGACTTTGCAAGCGAATCCCTCTGTAAAGTCACGGTGCACACCAAAACACTCTGTATCTTGCTGTTAGCCGCTCCCGTCATAGTCAGAACCAATGTACGTACCGGTAACTAGCAATACCGACGTCACGATCAGTAGTTTCTTCATGATGAATCCCTCCATAAATAATTAAGATTTATTCTTAATGTGTGTATTATATCTTGGAATACTTAAGAATCTGCTATTGAAATTCTGAAGAAAACTTAAAAGTGCCGTTTGAGGTGATTTTTTATTCATAATGCGCTATAATGAAAATGGAAAGGGGAGTATCCCAGTGGAAAAAACAAAAATTCTCTTTGCGGATGACGATCCGGAAATCCGCGAGGTAGTTCGTATACTGCTGGAAAGCGAAGGGTTCAGTGTAACGGAAGCGGTGAATGGAAGGGAAGCGGTCGAAAAAGCGGTCGAAAGCATTGACTTGGTTATTTTGGATGTCATGATGCCGGGATGTTCCGGTTTCTCAGCCTGCGTGGAAATTCGGCAAAAGCTGATGGTTCCGATCCTCTTTCTGACCGCAAAATCACAGGACGGTGATAAGCTCCTTGGGTTTTCCTCGGGCGGAGATGATTATTTGGTAAAACCGTTTTCCTATACGGAGCTCATCGCAAGAGTGAAAGCCATGCTGCGTCGGTATCTTGTATATCGCAATAAAGACAACGCCGACCATGAGGATTTCATTTTCATAAAAGACTTATGTGTTAATAAGGAATACAACGAAGTTTTAAAGGCCGGAGTTGAAATTCTTTGCACGGATTTAGAGTATAAGATATTACTCTTGCTGGCAAAAAATAAAAAGAAGATATTCTCCGCCAGAAATATCTATGAAAGTGTGTGGGAGGAGCCCTATTTTTATCAGTCCAGCAATACGGTTATGGTGCATATCAGAAATCTCCGCAAAAAGCTGGAGGATGATCCGAAGAATCCCAGCTACATCACCAATGTCTGGGGAAAGGGGTACCGCATTGACTAATCTGTTTGTGAAAAATCGGCTTGGATGGGAGCTGCTGCTTGCAGCACTGCTTTCCATACTATTGGGCATTGGTGTTTACTGGATAGTGTCGAGTGTCGCAATTGACATCATCGATACCCGTACGCATAGGGAAGCAGAAACGGTTGCAGAGTTGTTTCAGGAGTATCTAAGCAGCAATCAGATTGCTTCCACAGATAAGATATCGCTCGATGCATGGACACAAGACAATCGATATCTTGATTTGGAGCTGTACGAAAATGATCGCATCTTTTATCGATTCCACGGCGGAAGAAATAACGTCTATAAGGACGGACACAGCGAATATCTCGTCTGGGAGGACGAGTTTGACATTGTGTTCAAGGACAAAACTGTCCAGGCCGTCGTTTACATCTATTCCGGTATGAAGGAGTATTTGGCCGCAGAGGTGCTGGCAGCCGCATTTGGCGCACTTTTCGCTTTTGTGTTGTTATTGCTGTTCGTTCGCGGTAAGGCGAGGTACATTGCGCTATTAAGTGACAAATTAAAAATATTGGAAAGCGGAAATCTAAACTATGCGATTACGATCAAGGGGAAAGACGAGTTGATGGATCTGGCGCAGGGGATAGACGATATGCGTATTGCCTTTATCGAACGGCAAAACAGTGAGGAGAAGGCACGGGATGCAAACAGTGAGCTGATAACGGCCATGTCACATGACCTCCGATCCCCGCTCACTTCCCTGATCGGATATCTCGACATTCTGCGGTTGGGAAAATACGAGGGGGACGTCCAATTTAATAAATTTCTGGAGGGCGCGTACAAAAAAACCTATCAGATAAAGGAACTATCCGATAAGCTGTTTGAGTATTTCCTGGTTTATGGAGAAAATCCGGAGGACACGCAGCTACAGGTCTATGATGGACAGGAGCTGATGGAACAAATCGTTGCTGAAAGCGTATTTGAGCTGCGGGGTGACGGGTATCTTGTTGATTACAGGCCGGCTGAGGATTCCTTTATCCTTCCGGCTAATATAGATTTGCTGCGCAGGGCATTTGATAATGTGTTTTCGAATATTCGCAAGTATGGTGACCCGGATAAGAAGATATCCATCGTATGGGAAACAAGTAAGGATACATTGACAATTAATTTTACGAATTATATTGATAAGCGTAATATGATAACGGAAAGCACAGGAATCGGCGTGAAAGTCTGTGAGATGGCGATGAGCATACATGGAGGGCGGTATCAGCACTGGAACTCGGGAGATCAATATTTGTCCACTATGACGCTGCCACTGCGAGGCTGATGTTAGACGGTGCGAATCTAAATCTGGAGTGAAAGCAGTGGAGATTTATCCCCGCTGCCTTGTTTTTTTCTGCCGTTGTTATTATCCCCTCGATTTTAAGGAATAATTCACACGGCGACAATGCAAAGTCTAAATGTCAAACTCTATTTTTAATGTCAGACTTTATTTTTATTGTTAAACCGCTGGAATCTTGCGGCTACTTATCCAGATATAGAATTTGTGCAGACAGTGTCTGCACAAATTCCCTCGACTTTAGCCTTTTACTAGTTAACACCCATAATAATATTAAAAAATGTCATTCCATTGTGGTCTTGACATTTTTCTTTAAAATGATAAACTAGTTATATAACTAGTAGTACGGAGGTGCA
>Ga0153924_1000820_pt1 | contig 18130 bp, 18 predicted proteins | sample TSNJ008MetaG_FD_104709 | JGI IMG/M metagenome (GOLD analysis project Ga0153924, IMG submission 104709) | Attine ant fungus gardens microbial communities from New Jersey, USA - TSNJ008 MetaG | ecosystem: Host-associated > Fungi > Mycelium > Unclassified | place: USA: New Jersey, Wharton State...
ACTGGTTACCTGTTTAAGAGCAAAACTTCGCGTATTCGTTATTTTTGGTTGGCCCAGGTGAGCTGTGAGTTCTGTTCGCAAGGGCCCGACCGTGTCCTTTTCATAGAAACGGGTACTCTTGATTCTGGAGTTTAGAACCCAGTGGACACAATGCGCCGCAAGCTGGAGCCGAACCCGAGTTGCTTGAATTTAGGCAGTGGATGTTGATACTCTACACTACTGCGGGTCTCAGAGGTGAAAAACAATAGCCGTATGTATCAACGCAAGTGCTGACAAAACGTGTACGCTCAGTACCAGAGGAGGCGTTTGCTATGCACGTCGAGGAGTTCATTGATAAGATATAGTCTCCTGTCATCTCGAGGTCTCAGTGTTTTATTTATATCAGAATATATTCAAGTGGAGAGTGATTCTTTAGACAGGTTGGTCCGGTTAAAATCCCTGGTGCTGATAACAAACCGACAGGGGTCTCCGAGAACTTCTCGGCTCTTGCAGTGAATGTGAATATCATCTAAACCTAGTTCCATTGCTAGTCATACGTGCAACACGAGGCACCTGGTTGTCAAACGCGAGCTTCGAGCTAGTACTTTCTTGCTCACAACATCATTTGTAGATTGATTTTCATTCATTGATATCCTCTCGATCTCTGATGCTCAGGAATTGTCAGTCTAGTAGAAGTTACTTTTACCATTGGAAGGCTGTACTCGAGTCCATGAAAAGGATTGTCTTGGTATTGTCGTAGTGTGAGATGGTTCAGAAGATATCAAGAAAAATGTGTCAAGCTCTAGGTCTAGTTAGAAGTTTGGGGAACCTGTCTAAATATCATTTCCCTGTGCTATCTGATCAGCTTAGTTCTTCAAAGTTCATGGAACTGAAGAACATCACACAGGGAAATTGAACATTGGCACAATCCCCCAGCTTCTGATCAAGCTTCTGAGGTGAATTCTGCAAATATTCCTGACTGATAATTCCAGCTCCAGCAGCACTCCAGCAGCAGTACTAGATATTTTTGATAACCCATCAATGATCATTGCAGGATACTTTGCGATCCTATACACAATATGTCCATGTTCATCAATTAGATTAGTCTTAGTATATGACAGTTTTGGTGTCTGAGAAAGTCATGTTTCTGTTCCTCCCCTAAAGCACGGGTGGTGAAGAATAACACTTGGCAAAGCGTGACATATGTGACATTGTTTGCCTTCGGATGACACCAGCTGGTAGAACGTCCGCTGTATCGCAATTCGGCTTTGTTTCTCATCTCCTCGACCTTGCTAAATCTCTCACAGTGCCCCAATACTGATTTTGAGTGCTTAAAGTGTGCTCTGCAGCTATATATGTATTCGAACTTACAGCTCTGGGGGCTTCGCGGTAACACGCCTGACCTGGTGAGCTAGTCAGCAAGTCCGACCTACGGCCCGACCATCTTCCTGGAATGGCTTCATTCGGCAAAACTAGCTCGGTTCATGCTGTGTTTTATTTTTTCTCTGAGACTGTTTCATATGCCCGCTTTTTATCCGGACATCGTTGCATCGATATAAAATAAGATGAGATTTCTTCTGCCACCTTAGTATCCCACAAGGTGAGTTCAATCATACTTACGAGTGCTTGTGCTGTGGTTAAAAATCAGCACATCCTGGAAACCTCTGAGTTAACTCACGTTTCAGTCCGTTCTCTGGCATCAGCATGAAGCTGCTTGCTATCTCTACTCTTGCAATTGTGACAAGCGTTGGTTTAGCATATTCGTTTCCCGACTGTGTAGATGGGCCTTTGAAATCCACGACAGTGTGTGATACTTCAAAGGACCCGGCAACTCGCGCTCGGGCCCTCATAGAAATGTTGACGGATGAAGAACTCATTCAGAATACCGACAATGGTTCTGATGGAGTTCCTCGATTGGGCTTACCATCATATCAATGGTGGTCAGAAGCATTGGCACGTCTTCAAGTAGATATGTTCTTCAAAAGCTAATGAATACCACACAGCACGGCGTAGCAGGAAGTCCTGGGGTTTCGTTCGCCCCATCTGGTGAATTTAGCTCTGCAACATCTTTTCCTCAGCCAATCGTGCTCGGAGCAACCTTTGACTTGGATCTCATAAAGGCCATTGCTGGTGTGATCAGTACTGAAGCGCGCGCTTTCAATAATGCCGGACGCGCTGGGCTTGACTATTTCACGCCCAACATCAACCCATTCAAGGATCCTCGCTGGGGACGTGGTCAGGAAACTCCAGGAGAGGATCCATTCCATATTGCGCAATATGTATACAACTTGATCGATGGACTTCAGGGTGGAATTGATCCTCGTCCTTACTTCAAGATTGCGGCGGATTGCAAGCACTTTGCTGCTTATGACTTGGAAAACTGGGAAGGAATTGACCGGTTCCATTTCAATGCCGTGGTCACCCTCCAAGATCTCAGTGAATTTTATCTCCCCTCATTCCAGAGTTGCGTTCGCGACGCAAAGGTGGCCTCTGTGATGTGCAGCTACAATTCTGTTAACGGCATTCCTGCTTGCGGTGATTCATACCTCCTTCAGGATATTCTTCGTGACTTTTGGGGCTTCGATGATGACCGCTGGGTGACTTCCGATTGTGGTGCAATCGACAACATATTCACTACCCACAATTTTACCAGTTCGTTCGCGGAGGCCGTCGCCGACGCAGTCAAGGCTGGGACTGATATTGATTGTGGAAGCACCTACTCCACAAATCTGCCCGATGCCCTCAACCAGTCGTTGATCACCAGGGATGATTTAGTAAAAGCATTGACACGCCAGTATACATCATTAATGAGGCGAGTATACTTGCTTGAACTATCCACAAGGGTTTATTGATCCTTTCACCCATAGACTCGGCTACTTTGACCCTCCCGCCTCCCAGCCATTCAGGCAGTTGTCCTGGACGGATGTTAACACAGCCGATGCTCAGGCACTTGCCCACCGTGCTGCGGTTGAAGGTATGGTGCTTCTCAAGAATGATGACTTTCTTCCTATCCAATCGGACGGGAAGAAAGTGGCATTGATTGGTCCGTATGTCAATGCTACTACGGACATGCAAGGCAACTATTTTGGCACTGCCCCCTTCATTGTGACTCCATTCCAGGGTGCTGTTGATGCTGGTTTTGAAGTTCAGTCCGCTTCAGGGACCACTGTGGATGGTTCGTCTTCGGCAAGTTTTGACGAAGCCATTGGAGTTGCACAAGCAGCTGATGTTGTAATTTTTTTGGGGGGAATTAATAACTCGATCGAAAGGGAGTCCCAGGATCGCACTACAGTCACATGGACAGGAAACCAACTTGAACTTATCCAGCAACTTTCTTCGGTAGGAAAACCTTTGGTTGTTGTGCAGTTTGGAGGAGGACAGCTCGACGACACAGAGCTTCTTTCTAACGAAGGTGTACGTTGGTTATCCCTCAAAGGTACTGCATTAGCTGACAACTCCGTAGGTTCAGGCGATTATTTGGGCTGGGTACCCAGGACAAAGTGGGGGCACAGCCATTTTTGACATCATCACTGGAGCTGCTTCGCCCGCAGGTCGTCTTTCCGTCACACAATATCCTACAGACTATGTTGATCAGGTTCCAATGACGGACATGTCGCTCCGCCCAAGTTCGGGGAATCCGGGACGTACCTACAAATGGTATAGCGGCACACCTGTCCTTGAGTTTGGTTACGGCCTACACTTCACGACTTTTCACTCCTCGTGGCATACAGAGCCAGACGTGAATTATAATATCCAGCAGCTGATCAGCGCTGCTAGTGATAGCGGTCCTCTCGATCGCGCCACTTTTGATACCTTCCAAGTTTGTATTGAGAATACTGGGAACCGCACCTCTGATTACGTGGCCCTCCTATTTCTTAGTGGGGATAGTGGTCCTGTCCCTCGTCCGATTAAATCACTGATCTCCTTCGGACGAATCCGCGATATCGGAGCCGGCACTTCCTCGGTCCTCAATTTGAGTGTGACACTTGGTTCGGTCGCTCGTGCTGACGAGCGAGGCGATTTTTGGCTGTTCAGTGGTTCCTATCGACTCGTTTTGGATATCGGTGATGGTGTTTTGACCCATGAGTTCGTCTTAGAGGGCCAAGATGCACGTATTCTACAGTGGCCACAGAATTCTTCTGCATAGGCTTTGGATTTTGCTACTATGCCTTTCATATTGCAGTGTAGATTGAAACTGATGTCTTGTATATACCAAGTGTTGCGCATGGCTGTCTGGTTCTGATCTTCCATGACATACATTCTAGAAGGATCTTAGTATCACAAGGACCAATTTGTCAGAGACTCAGGAGAGATTCAATATCACGCTATCAGCAACTGCCAACCTGTTTATTGCTACTTCCAGTGAAGCATCTCCTCACACAATGGAAATTAGGTCTGACATCGAATCTGAATGCCGATTATCTACCGTCGCGGCCCGGCTTGTCCCGAGACAGTCAATCTTCTGCTAACAAAGGACCTTTGGCTGGCTCAGCAGATGCCAACTTCTACCTTATGAGTATGATGACAACACGTCTTCGGACATTTAAGCTCCTCATCCTGGCATCATATTGACTGGAACTTGATGAATCGCCTCAATTGCTTGGTTCTGATTGCATTGGCAAGCGTATCGCATGCACAATTCAACTATTCTTTCCCCGACTGCATTGGTGGACCTCTCAAAGCAACCATTATATGTGATGTCTCCATGGATGCTCTCGTTCGAGCCCGAGCATTGGTACAGATGTTCACAGATGAAGAGCTTATCCAGAATACCGACAATGTCTCTCCTGGGGTCCCGCGGCTAGGAATTCCTTCATATCAATGGTGGTCGGAAGCTTTGGTATGTTCGTCTACCGCTTTAGATTGTTCTTGACCCTAATGTATTTCAAGCATGGTGTGGCTGGGAGTCCAGGTGTAACATTTGCTTCCTCAGGCAATTTCAGTTCAGCTACATCCTTCCCACAGCCCATTGTCCTTGGCGCGACCTTTGATATGGAACTTATCAAAGCTAGTGCAGTAGTCACAAGCACTGAAGCCCGAGCCTTTAGCAACGCTGGACGGGCCGGTCTTGATTTCTTCACTCCAAATATTAATCCTTTCAAAGATCCGCGTTGGGGTCGTGGCCAGGAGACTCCAGGAGAAGATCCTTTCCTAACCTCTCAGTACGTTATTAATTTAATCGACGGGCTCCAAGGCGGTATCGACCCTCGTCCCTACTACAAGATTGCCGCTGATTGCAAGCATTTTGCCGCTTATGATCTCGAAAACTGGGAAGGCATAGACAGAAGCGATTTCGATGCGAAGGTCTCCCTCCAAGATTTGAGTGAATATTACCTCCCTTCTTTTCAGAGTTGTGTGCGTGATGCCAAGGTCGCATCCGTCATGTGCAGCTTCAATTCTGTCAATGGCATTCCCTCCTGTGCCAACTCTTATCTACTCCAAGATGTACTCCGCGATTTTTGGGGTTTCAACGAGGATCGTTGGGTAACAGCAGATTGTGACGCTGTTGGAAACATTTTCAACACTCACAACTTCACAAAGTCACTCGCTGAAGCTGCAGCAGATGCTCTCAAGGCAGGGACGGACCTAGACTGTGGAACAACCTACTCTATGTACCTGCCTGAGGCCTTGGAAAAATCCCTGATTACTAGGGCAGATTTAGAGAAAGCATTGACCCGACAGTATGCATCACTTATGAGGTGTGTTGCAATTCTAGAATTTGCCATACACTATACAAATACCCCCCATGACAGAGCTGGTTACTTTGATTCTCCGGAACTCCAACCGTACCGACAGCTTGACTGGTCAGATGTCAATAAACCCGATGCTGAAGCCCTGGCATATCGTGCTGCCGCCGAGGGCCTAGTCCTCATCAAGAACACTGACTTACTTCCCCTTTCCCCAACCAAACGTCTCGCTGTAATCGGTCCATATGCCAACGCGACAAGTGCCATGCAAGGCAACTACTTTGGTGCTGCACCTTTTATCGTTACTCCGCTGCAAGGTGCCGTTACCGCTGGTTTTAGAGTTCAATACGCACATGGAACCGATGTTGGTGGCACTTCCGATGCAGGATTCAAAGAAGCCATCAACATCGGTAAGTCTGCCGACGTCATAATCTTTGCTGGAGGTATCGACCACACTATTGAAGATGAAGCAAAAGATCGGCTGATTATTACATGGACTGGAAATCAACTGGAATTGATTAAACAACTCGCAGCTCTTGGGAAACCTATGATCATCGTACAATTTGGAGGAGGTCAAGTAGACGACTCAGAATTGCTTGCAAATGATGCAGTGAGTGTAATCTCATCTTGATTGATAGTCAGGAAGTAGCTCACGGGATATGAGGTCCGAGCTATCATTTGGGCTGGTTATCCGGGGCAAAGCGGTGGAACAGCCATCTTTGACATTATCACTGGGAAAGTCGCACCCGCCGGACGTCTTACGACAACCCAATACCCTGCAGGATATGTAGATCAGGTCAATATGACGGATATGTCCCTTCGGCCAAGTGCTGTCAATCCTGGCCGTACATATAAGTGGTATACTGGAAAGCCTGTCGTGGAGTTTGGACACGGGTTGCATTTCACCACATTCCAGTTCTCCTGGGGAAAGCGACCTGCTGCACAATACGACATACAGCAACTCATTCATACTGCTCGACATGAGAGTCCGCTAGATGTTGCGACCTTCGACACATTTTACATCGACATAGAAAACACGGGCAAAGTCATCTCTGATTATGTTGCTCTTTTATTCCTCAGCGGTGATGGTGGCCCAATCCCTCGGCCAATTAAATCACTCATTTCTTTCGCTCGGGCACACGGAATCGAGCCGAATTCTTCGTCCACAGTCGAATTGAAGGTGACTCTTGGCTCTGTTGCACGTGCAGACGAGCGGGGTGATCTCTGGTTATTTAGTGGCTCCTATCGAATTGTTCTGGATGTTGGAGAGGATGTGCTAACACAAGACTTTGTCTTGACTGGGAGTTCTGCATGTATCTTACAGTGGCCCCAAAATTCGTCTGTGTAGACTCTTTGCATGCATCTAGTCATGTATGTGATTGTGTTTTAATTTTTTTTCTTTAGGACGTGTTTTGAGTCTGGGTACCTCATGCCAGCGTGGAGGGTCTGTCTACTCGTGCTTGATAAATCTGAACTCAGAATCTCATAGGAGATCAAGCCTCTAGACCCCGTGATAATGGAACATATGATTCATACAAGAAACCGTATAATAGTCGTACCAAGAAACATATCAGTAGATCACGCCCTTGAAAACAAAATCAGGGAGCCCTTTACAATTCCCCCACTTGTGTTGTGCTTGATTAGTTTGCCTTGCCACCCTTGACGCTAAACCCCTCTTTTCTAGCTCTAAAATTGACATTTTTTTCGCGCAACTCGAAGGGGCTGTCTAGGTGTGAATGATTTCCAGTTCATGGGTTTGACTGGCTCCCATTCGGAACCAGAGCACGAATTTGGAAGGTCAGAATTTACAACCATGGAAATGAGGCGTCTTAAGTGCGTCACATATAATAACGGCAAGCTTCGCGTTCACATATGCCCCGAACTAGGATGAAGAGTGCTCTCTTGACCTTGGTCATCTCTGCCGTCTTTGGGGCGACACAAACGACATTTCATCGGAGAACTTACTTTTATGCTGGAGGAAAGTATGTCCCGCAAGGAAACTCAAGTATCATGGAGGGTAGCATCTATGTCGAGCGGCTGACTCCACAGCGTGTTACTCAACCCTTGCCGTTGCTCATAATACATGGACACGGTTAGTAGGCAATTGACTCTATACATTCCTTTGCTAATGATATTAGCTATGACTGGTACTAATTTTCTGAATACTCCTGATGGGCGCCCAGGTTGGGGAGATTTCTTCCTCAGTCAGGGGTACGAGGTGAGGAGCGGGGCAACCCACAATTCACCCAGTGAACATCTGAACATCCCGCCAAGGTTTATATCGCAGATCAACCTGCCCGGGGAAGGTCAGCCTTCCAGGCCGAAGTAGATGGACCCCAAAGTACATACGATACTTTCACCATCGAGTCACACTTCACGGCAACGCAAAGGTTCAAACTCTGGCCTCAGGCAACCCTACACACCCAGTGGCCCGGAAATGGAAGTATGGGAGATGCCACCTTCGACAGTTTCTATGCATCAACAGTACCTAGCCTAGTTTCTGACGAGGAAACTTCAGAAAAGATCCAGAGCGCTGGACCAGCTCTACTAGACAAAATCGGCGTAAGTTGCCGTGCAAACGCTATAAGAAGATTACTGATGGAGTATAAAGCCTGTGATTTTGCTGACTCACTCGCAATCGGGACCTTTGGGTTGGGTTCTGGGAGACTCCAAACCGAACCTTGTTAGATTCATTGTCGCCCTTGAACCGAGCGGTCCACCATTCATAAATGTGATTTTCCCTCCTATCGTGCCGGCACGCCCGTTCGGCATTACAGAAACTCCCGTTGCATATGATCCACCACTTTCATCTGCAGACAATCTGAAAACCATAGTCGCAAGTAACTCTTCCCTATTCACTTGTTTTTTACAAGCATCTCCCGCACGTAAACTCGTGAATCTGATGAAGATACCAATTCTCGTTGTGACCTCGGAAGCCAGCTATCACGCAATATATGATGATTGCACAGTAGACTACCTGAGACAAGCTGCGGTCAGTGTGGAACATGTCAAGTTGGAGGAGGTCGGGATACATGGCAATGGACATATGATGTTCATGGAGAAGAACAACATCGAGATAGCGGAATTGATCCAGAAACGGATTGTGAAAATGGGGGTGAACTAATGTAACACAAATATATCTCATCCCCTGAGAATAGCTTATGTTGAATCATACTTCATCCTCATCTTCTGGGGTAAGAACTTCGGGCCAGATGCCACCGTCATGGGAGTTATCCTTCTGATACTTCTGATTGCTATCGCCCAGAGCCCGAAGTACTGCATGAAAAAGAACTTCAGCATTTTGTGTAGCTGCATCAGCAATGTCACCGAGAGGACAGAGAGGGGTAAAGGGAGGAATGATCCAGGATGCTTCTTGTGAGTCTGTTCCAAGTGGACAGATCTCGTCTAGATTCTCGACATAGAAGGCAGTGAATAAGGGTGTTTGAGGTTCTTCCCTTCCAAGTCGCAGAATAGTATCCAGGTAAGGCTGGAGTACTTGCGAAGGGTCGCTTTGACTATCACCAGGAACAGGGAGGCTGATGTATAAAATGTCTAAAAAATTGGTCAGCACATGAAGCAATTGATGAGAAGCAAGTTTTTCACATTTTCCTTTGGGAGTTGAGAGTGCACCCTCGCCAGTAATTAATACGACAGCTGTATATTGAGACGAACCACTGTCTAGTGAATTTGGCGGAAATACGAGAATCGCGGTGTCAAGTGATTTATCCAGAGATGCCTCTTCTCCCTCTGTGCTCTTATCGTCATCGTCTGTATCGTCAACAATGGGAGAAGGGGGACGCAGTACGATGGAATGTTCGATGATAGCAACACATCGGGCTACAGAGGTCAGTGTATACAGTGGTCGGAAAGAAGGAGATATGAAAGAGCGCCAACTTGGATTGCTAACTTGATTTGAAGCATAGGAGGCGGGGCCTAGAATGACACTTGCATGCAACGATTCGGGTATGTCTTCAAGGTTTAAGGAATAACGGAATGATCTGGGCGCAGGATCAAGCTGAATTTCATTGGGCTGTGTTGATGAGTCGTCAATAGATATTGAAATAATGCGCCTTCCAAGTATATAGACGGTACCGCTGACTGCGGCACTGCGACAAAACCCCTGGGATAATTCACCCACTCCTCCATAGTGACCAACAAGGAACGGGGATGGTCCATAGCGGCCAACTGACCGCAGATAGCGCTGTATCCGGGGAAGAACTGATATCGTGGAATCTAATTTATTTCAGTCATGTGCAGCCGAATGGTAGGTCGATTCTCACCTGTAGGTCGGCTTGAATAGGCCAAAGCGTAGGTAATGACAGTGATGAGCTCAGGGTTGAGAGAAAAGGCAGACTCTAGAAAATCAGTGAAAGGAAGGTCATGTTTGCCTTGTATTTCACTTGATTGCTCCCAATCACCGACAGCAAATGTCAAGAAGCGCATGAGTCGACGTTTTTGTAATAGAGAAATGTCTTGGCTTGTGAAGACATCCTCCTTGCTTCCTGGCACACTCCTGAATGCGCCCGCACCGTCATATACAGCAACGCACTCCAAGAGACGAAATCCGCTGTATTTAGAAACACCGGAGTGAATGAGAGCATCGATAAAAGGTCCCACAGACGGATTGACGGTTGGGCAAAGACAAATTGAGTACTGTTGAGCATAAGGTGGTATTGTACCGGAGTGGCTCCCCCGGGAAAACTTTCCAGAGGTAGAAGAAATCCTGTCGACCCACTTTGCGAACTCTTCCAACGTGAGACTGGCTTCCTCACCACCATAGTAGGGGTTCTGGTCAATATGAGCTACTTTGAAACCCCACTTGGAGAGTGCACTGGATCAAATCAGCAAGGGGCCAACATAAGTCAAAAGAAAAAACACACGCAGCCACGATAGACTCGGTAAGTCCAGTGCGCAGGATGACGACATCAAACTTCGAGTCCTCCATAAAGGGCGAGCACCACAATTTAAAAACAAGACAGCTTGTACACGTGCTATTTGCTCTGGACTATAATCACATTTACAATTCCCCTTGACCTCGCCCATCTACTACATCACTAGAATTCTTTGTCAACGTCAACTCACCCTCGTTGCTCGTGGACAGCACTAGATCGTCTGTTACGGAATAGAAAAAGCTCAAGCACGTGATCGTGTTTCCCACATTCCGGTATTTGCAAAAATTTCCATTTCCCTTTAACACAAGCTCAATGGCTAAAAGCGAGAAAAAAAAGACAACCAAGGCCGCTCCAGTCAAAGCTGTGCCTCATCCTATACCTGCTACATCGAAGGAAATACTGGCCAAGGCGCAGACCAAGATTCAGGCTCCTGTCAGTACATGTTTAAAACTCATATCCCTTTTCATAACCCTTCTGCGCAGAACGGGAAGGCACAAAGATCAGGAAAACCAATTAAAAAAGCTACCCCCAAAGAACCTAGCAGCTCATCCAACTCTGACCCAAAGAGTGAGAAAGAGCCTACAGTGCAGAATGCCCCAAGTAGCAAGGTAGATGTCGGCTGTTTTACGTTCGTCCTTGTTTACCTATGCATTTATTTACAGGTGAAGGAAGATTCTTCTGATGAGAGTAGCGAAAGCTCGTCTTCTGAAGATGAGAAACCAAAAGCCTCTCAAGTGAAGGTAACCCCCAAAAAGGCTGCATCATCTTCAGACTCGTCATCTTCGGAAAGCGAAAGCTCATCCTCTGAAGGTGAGAAACCAAAAGCTTCTCAAGTGAAGGATACCCCAAAAAAGGCTGCATCGTCTTCCGACTCGTCATCTTCGGAAAGCGAAAGCGATAGTGAAGATGAAAAACCCACTAAAAAGTCTCAGCCTGATGCAGTCAAACCAACTCAGAAGCCTGCAAAATCAAAGACCGCGTCTTCCACCAAAGTAGCGGACGAAAAGAAGGAGCCTACCAAGAAGCCTCAGCTTGCCGCTGCTAAATCGAGATCTAAATCGAAGGCAGTGTCAACCTCGTCATCCTCTTCCGAGTCTGAATCTGACTCAGACACTGATACTAAGCCCAAGTCTGAAGCCAGTAAACAAGTTAAAGCGAAGGCCTCCGAGTCGTCGAGTGAAGAAGATGGCGATGATTCTGATTCTGGGTCAGACTCCGATTCAGAGGAGACTGGCTCTCCTGCAGAAGCCACAAATGGTGCTGTCAAGACAGCAAAAGCTTCTGAGTCATCGGACACCAGTGACGACAGTTCTGAATCAGAGGCAGAAGAGACAGTTGATAAGCCAGTAGCGCAAAAGGCTAATGAGACGGTCAGCTTTGATTCAGAAAGCTCCGACTCGGATTCTTCGTCTTCAAACGAAGACGTTGAAATGGCAGATGCCACCTCTAAAACTACCAATAATGGTATGATCACCCACTTTTGTTGTGTCCATGTCTCATGTTTGTTCCTTGATCAGGTAAACGCAAGGCAGAGGATGAGGGAAAAGTCGAAGGGAAGAAGGCCAAGCTAGACACCAGTTTACAGGAAGCCAGCTCACAGGAAACCAACTCCATCTTTGTTGGTCGTCTCTCATGGTCAGTGGATAACGATCGCCTTGCCCAGGAATTTGCGCATTGTGGTGAGGTTATCTCTGCCACTGTTCAGACGGATCGCAATACTGGCAAGTCACGCGGTTTCGGTTATGTGCATTTCAATGATCCAAAAGCTGTTGAGAAGGCTTTGGAGATGAATGGCCAGGAGATTGATGGACGTGCAATCAACGTGGATCGTTCAAGTCCTCCTGACCCCAGTCAAACTCGCGAGAAGCGCGCCAAGTCGTTTGGTGATCAGATCAGCCCGCCGAGCAGCACGCTCTTTGTTGGTAATTTGCCGTTCACTATCAACGAAGATACACTTTGGTCGTACTTTGATGGATATAGTGTCAAGACAATTCGTCTACCAACTGACAGAGACAGCGGTGCACCGAAAGGTTTTGGTTATGTTGAACTGGAAGACGTCGAGAATGCGAAGAAGGCATTTGGGGCTTTGAACGGCACCCAGATTGAAGGTCGTCGTATCAGGTTGGATTATTCCCAGCCACGGGATGGCTCTGGTGGGAATGGGCGTGGCGGACGAGGAGGAGGGCGAGGAGGAGGGCGAGGAGGAGGGCGAGGAGGAGATCGAGGTTGGGGTGGAGATCGAGGCAGGGGCCGCGACCGGGGAAGGGGTCGTGGTAGAGGCGGTGCGCGGTCTGACGGTATCGCTAATTTTGAGGGTAAACGAATTACATTCTAAGGCCTTCTACTACTTGGTTCTTACTTAGAGCCCTTATTATCTCGTGATCTAGTTGTTTTACATGCCATCATAGGTCCATTAAAATGTTCTCTGATCAGCTATCTGCCTGATGTATATAGTGGTATTATCGTAGTATTGATTGTTGGATAAGCACAAGAACTTAAAAAAGCACAATGGAAGCACAACAGAATGATTTAAGGACCTAAAGTGGCTTTGCCTTCCTGGATGGCTTTACGAATTGGATTCTGATCTGCAGGAATTGCACCGGTTTTTTCGAGGCGATCAAATAACCATAGTAGTTTATCAACCTCTTGCTCCTTTTCCTCTTCCGTCATCTCAGGAAGATCCGGCTTTGGTTTGAATTTGGTTCCAGTGATGGGGTTAATATCATCTCCGAGCGACTTGGTCAGATCTGACGCGCTAGAATCAGAAGACGAAGAGGGTGCGCTGAAGATCCCCTTATTGAAAAGGAACCCTGCAACATTCCCATAACCAACAAGTCCAGTAAGACTTGAAGCTGAGAATAGGTCAGAGAATCAACGAGATAGTCTCATCAACCGAGACATACCGTCAGAACTAGCCATTACAAATAACAAATCTCCAATAGCGTCTTTGAGCCTCGGATGATAGACACTTCCCAATAATCTCAAGCATTTTCCAAGCAAATCTGATCGTTGTTCCAAAGGGGACGTGCGGTCGAGGTCATCAGGAACAAGCCAATGTCTCACTCGCGCTCTCGACGTCTCATCTGCTTGGCAAAGTCTGGTAATCAGGATGATCAGAGGAGTGAGAATATCATCCAAATTGTTGTTGAGAATTTCTTTCTTGACCAATTCACGAACTTTCGGATCGTCTGGTTCAGTGGTACCGGCGAAGAAATGATTAAATGATTCTTCTAAGAATCCCCAAGAGCGCGTAAGGATATCCATGTGGTGTGGTGTATTATCTAGTGTGTTTAATCCACCGGAAGACGTCTGAAGCATAGAAGAATTATCCGGATGGATGTCATCATGGGTAGTCTGAGAAATTGAGCTAGTCGTCGTGTTGCATTCTGCCGACGATGGAGGGAACCAGAAAGTTTTGAGAGCAGGAGAAACGGGTATCCCGATAAGAACATGTAAAACGTGAGTCAATGGAGCCGTGACGGGGTTTGGTGAAGTAGATGGGAGGGACATAAATAATCGGAGTAGGATTGGTAGAAGGCTAACAAAGAGGTGGCAGTCACAGAAAGGAAGACATGAATATTGGCAGCGATGGGACAGAAAGAATCATTGCCTCACCCGTCAAGCTTAGGGCTCCAGAGATCCCCTAGTACTTTATTTTTGTCTTCTACAGCAGCTCGACTCGGTGGGTTTTTCTGAGCAATCTGAGCAACATATAAGCACGTCACAGCTGTACAGCAACAAATATAGTAAACCTTGGGGTAGTGATAGATCATGTTGTAGATGAATTTGAGCACATCCGTCATTGCCTCTTTGACTGCACTTGTGGAGTTGGTCTGAAGGCTGATTGATAGCAGCAAGTCGAGCTTGAGACTGATCATCTCCACAAGCGTGTGCCCATTGTAATCGTTATCAACAAACTTCGCGATATAGGATGCAGAGAAAGCAGTAGAGAGAAAGAGAATACGAGCAAATACAAAGATCTGATCAGGTGTAGTTGCTTTCTGGGTAAATGGTCATTAATGCAGGGGAAGGAACAATTGAATTTTCATGCCTCCAAAGCATTCAGACAGAAGTCACCACCGTTGACAGGTGACTTTAGAAAAGTCTCCCTGGAGCTCTCAGCGAGCAAAAGTGCATTAGCGATACACCGTAGAGCTTCTAGGGAAGCATCACGATCGCCTTTGTATGATGCTGAAAGCGACAGAAGAGACGAGAAGTTTTCAGGCAACGCAAGAAACTCGGAACCGGAAGGATCGCGACCAAGAGATTTGATGGCAAGGAAAGCCTTAGCAGCATCTGAAGGCCAGAGGTGAGTGTCAAAGATGCTTAGACTGAGATTGGCAGACCATTGGAATTCAATCTGCCCTTTCCTGGATTGTCTAAATCGTCAAGGAGAGCTCGGATCAACTGGATGCGTGTGGGGGGAGTGATGTCGGAATGTGGCGCTACAGTGATAGCGTGAAGAATGAACTAAAGGCAAAAGAAGAGGACTGACAAGTGCTAATGGTTTCAAGAGAGTCTACGATTGAAGATCTTGACGAGGAATTAGATAGAGAAAGGTAGTTGTCGACAGAAGGCATAGTGGAAGAGGCAGATAAAGATATAATTGATCTGGCAGTAGTCCACTCAAACTTTCTCGGCTCCTCCCGGCTTAGCAACCATGCATTATTCTACTCTACTTACTCCCCTCCTCTTGCTCTCGAAAGTGCCGTTCAAGTTCTGGAAAGTTTTGACACAGTGCTTCATCAAAAATTCTACGATATGACTGTCCCATCTTAGACCAGGTCGTCGTTTTTGCCGAATACTCACATCAATTGCTGCGATTTTCCCATTCATGAATTGGTTCTCTGTGGCTGCGCGCTCCAGTCTCTCTCGCGTCAGCTGCGTTGGGTTGCGTGCATCGTCGATATCGACTAATACCTGCATCGGTATCATGATCTCTAGGGGTTGCACCATGCTGTCAATCGTTTCGAGATGCTGGATGACGTTGTTCCTGAAGTAAATTGGTAGTAAATTGGTTTGGTGATAGTAAAATGGGCATGAGAACTTACACACGGAGGCCAACCTGCTTTCCTCCGCCAGGCTTGTCGCGCTCTTTTGTCGAGTCATTGATGACGGTTGTCCCGAGATTGTACAAAGCATTCGCCAAACCCAATAGCTCCAGCTCCAAGTCCCCCTGTATCCCTGAAGGTGGTGGAGACTGCGAAGAACGGGGCGAGTCTAGTATGGGCACTGAGGTATGAGGCACCATGTCTCAACTGGAATGTTTTTTTTGTGATTGAATGAACTTAGTATCTCATTGTTGGACTGTCACAGGTTACAATGACAAGTCCCTGAGTATCCTGTTGGGCTCTATTTGTTCTGTATCCACAAATAGATCGCTCATTCAATGACCTCACTTTCGGAATTCAACCAGTCCAAACTAATCTGAACATAACGCTATAATCTTCCCGCCTATGCAAACATGACTAGTTCTAGCTTTAGCTCTCCAAGGGGTCCTGCTCAAGCTCCTAAGCCTCTCATATGGCTTCCAGTTACCCCTCCGGATACGTTCTCCCATGCAGCATCTCCGTTTTCTACCTCTCGGAACGCAATGTATCAAGATATCAATATGAGAGCATCTATGAAATCTTCTGCAGAGTCTAGTGGAAGTCAAGGTCCGGTCACTATGCAAACGCGTGTCGCAGTGCGGGATGCTACGCCCCATCGTTTTCAGATTGTCCCTTTAAGGGAAGCCAATGGCCTTAACAATATCCCTGAGCCGCATGTATTCGGAGAACAGGGCATGAAATGTAAAACTCAGGTTCTTCAATCTACAAACTGGCGGCCTTCACCCATACCATCCTCCTTCTTTGCTTCTCGCTCTCGCTCAAACGTGAGTATTGTAATCCTTCATCGATTTCTTGAAGTCACTGTTCCACATCCAAGCTCTCTACACTTCCTCAAATCAGAGTCAACAACAGTCCTGGTAAACCGCATATGTTCCTTGTTGCAGAAAAAATGTCAGTTCAAAAGGAGGAAACCACCATTGGCGATGCCGAATATCATAGTCTGAAAAATCAGCATAAACCGAAACCGTCCATGCTAGGAAAACCATCGCATACTCCGAGTATGAATTTAATTACAATGGGGACTCACCCTCATCTGAATCTCCTCTCGTTTTCATCGGCTTTCAGATGCAACGAAGACGCATGGCATACAGCCCTTCCCGGAGGCCACTTTGAAAGTCATAGATCGTTGTACTTGCCATATCATATCAATGAAGCCGAAATCTCGGGCCTGCTCCGAAGACCTGACACGTCACCTAAGCAAATCCGTTCATAATCGTAAATACGAGCGCCTGCTCCCATCGTGTCCTCGTGACGACCAATCATGGTGCGCAACCAAGCGGCATGCTATATATTCCGATACCCTTGATCTACCTCTTCTCTCTTTGGAATCTGAATTCGACGGACCTCAGCAAGTTTCCATGACTTCTCAGTCTTACTCTTGTCGTCGTTGTACTAAGCCACGTTATCTAGAAGATGTCCTTAGCTCCCAAGGAAACATGTCCTCGAAGATTTTGACCAGGTCACAGTCAGAACAGAGCTTTGCTCCACGGAGGTTTCCCACCCAGAGCAGACCATCAACACAGCCCTCCTGGCATCCTTCTGTTCCACATCTTCGACTTTCACGGAATGTCCGAGGTTCCTTAGCGTTTCGAACGATCATCAAATCGACTCTGAATGCTGTCCATGAGCGACCCATAAAGCATCCCAAAATTATCCTAGATCTCCTGATTCAGCTTGAGCAGGCTACTGAAGAATGGAATAGTTTCAAAGGAGAAGAATACGCCGTAAAATGGCAATGACCCTGACATGACCCACCCTGGACTTCTTTCTACGTTATGAAATACCAATACATAGAACTAGAAAATTCTTTATAATATCCAGACTAGCATTTCCTTAGTATCAGAAGAGACATAGTGACCTTATACTTTTCCACCGCTAGAGTGGAAGTAAATTTCTTTTGCGATTCGCTTCTCAAACTGGTTTGTGATGACAAGGTTGACAACCTGTGCCCTATAAATGACAATCTAATTCTGAGTCTCAGACATAATCAATCTGTCAAGCCATACATCGACATGGTACGAATGAGCCAGCGTCGAAGACACAGCACATGATGTACACATCTACTGTAATATGAAAGACAACTTCGTGATCCCCAACAGTCAGACATGTAGTATTGGGGAGCAAATGACAGGATACAGCGCCAATACTTATTCTTGAAACCTGTTCAGATACTTATGTCCGAAAATAGCCGACAGATACCCGAAACCGATCGGCCGATTCTGACCGATGAGATGTCTAACTTACTTGAAAAAGGTTCTCTTTGCCCCTAGTACCATTTATTACCATGCCGTCTGCCATTCCAAAACCCCGCACCCTCTACGACAAAATTTGGGATGATCATGTTGTGTGAGTAGCTCTCTTTGATTAGCAACCCAGGAGAGGTCTTATCCTATGCAATATAGGGATGTGAATGAGGATGGTTTGGCTCTAATCTATATCGATAGGTATGTTAGGCATTTTC
>Ga0153924_1000821_pt1 | contig 18095 bp, 10 predicted proteins | sample TSNJ008MetaG_FD_104709 | JGI IMG/M metagenome (GOLD analysis project Ga0153924, IMG submission 104709) | Attine ant fungus gardens microbial communities from New Jersey, USA - TSNJ008 MetaG | ecosystem: Host-associated > Fungi > Mycelium > Unclassified | place: USA: New Jersey, Wharton State...
ACCTCACTCGTGGATGGAGAGATGTAGGCACCATAAAAGCGAATGATATTGATGTGCTGAGTAGTGGTCATGATATGTACCTCACGCAACAGCTGCCTGGGCGCTTGGCGTGTAGTGATGGTTTTCCTCGCTATGATTTTTCCTGATCTCTTGTCTTTGACCTTGTGAACCGCGCCGCCAGCACCCTCACCCAATCTTTGTAGCTCCTCAATCACTTCATCCGACCAGTTACCAAGATTTGCAGCCAAAGGATCGGGCTCGAGGTCAGTGTCGTCCTGGGGGGAAAGAGGCTGAGTAGTCAAGTTGTCAATTCCTTTGATCAAGCTATCAAGACTGTCCAGAGGCTCAGAGGCGGTACGACTGGGCATAGTTGTGTCCCGGAAGGGCCGTAAGGTGGGCGCATCGTCTGGTGACCTGTAATCAGGGGGCTGGAAATCAGGCCCACCATTGTAGTAATCGATGGGGACAGTCTCATCAATTCTCAGTCGAAGACGACCAGGCTTCTGAGGAGCAGGTCTTTCAGAGGGCTGGAGATCAGGGTCGCCATTGTAGTAGGTGATGGGGGCAGTCCCATCAATTTTCAAGCGAAGACCAGGGGGCCTCTGAGGAGCAGGTCTTTCAGGTGACTTCAAACTAGGAGGGATGGAGGGTGCTGGGCGCTGTGAATTGTACACACTGGGCGACCCAGTCCTGATGGGACCACGGGGACCGGCTGGTCGTGAGACGCCGGGCCTCTCCATCCTTTGCCTTGGATGAGAGGATGTAGAGGATGAGACTATGGACGACAGTATGGTAACTTGTGGAAGCTCAGTGGCACAACGACAGACGTGGACAAGAGTATAAGGGTATGACCAATCTATCATTTGTCCTTGTTTTGTCATCACTTCTTTCTTTCTTTCTTCTTTCTTTCTCTGACCTCATGACCTCCGACTCCCCCCGTTCTATATCTTCAAGCGTGTCATCCACGTCTTCCACGCCCACTGCCGCTCGCAGGCGACCTGAGGCGTTGCGACTCACACATATTGGGTGCGTTTTTATGCTTCACCGTCTGGGACACTCATTCACCTCCGTCCCAGTATTGACCCTAGCGAAATCATTGGCAAAGTCCTTCGGAGAGCCCGACAGTCTTCTACGTATCCTACGATCACTCTTGACTTCGCGGATCATACTACTGTTCAGGTTCTTGTCGACGGCTATGATCCCATTCATCGCGGCATCCCCAAGCAGCTCGAAATGGACGATGGCCTTGACGCTATCCTTTCCGCTAACACGTCCCTTGACCTCGAGGTCATAGACTGCGCGTTTGTTACACTACACGACGTTGCATTTGACTGCAAGTATACCCGATATTCATCAAATTCAGTTTCTTGGGAATAAAAGCACCTTGGTCTCGCCCTCAAATTCTCGGAGAAGAACCCGCGTTGGCACTGCATATGGGCTTGTATGGAGGAGCGCCACGAAAAGCTGCCCACCTGTGTCTTTCGTAGTTATGATGATGTTTACTTGGAAAAGCTCCACCGCACTCCGAGGAAAAAAAACAAGCGGTCAAAATCTTCACGTCAGGATATAGGCTCCTCTGGTTGGGTACGTGTCCTTGCGCAGCAGAGAAGTCTGGTCTCATAATCGAGTTTATTGCAGATTGCCTTGTTCATATCTGCATCTGCCGCCTACACTATCTAATTTGTACTCATAGGACCTCGTTTTCTGCAACCTAACTTTGCTATATGCCAGGAGCTTTCCTATTACAGCTAGCTGCTTCGTACTTGCCTTGCACTGCTATTCTTGCTGCATTCTCTATGTACCCGTCTCTTCAAAAGCTAGTGTGCTGTCAAATACCCTGTATTCCTTCTTCAAAGCATTTGATGCCCTTTAATATATTATCATTGCTCCGATGTATGTTCCCCTCAAATTTGTCGTAGATGATCACGACTGGGTTTTATCTGTCGTTTCCTATGACTAAATCATTTCAAAGCCATCAGGATGCAATTTAGCTTTATTAATGCGCTCCTTGAGCTCCTTGATGCCACTCACTGTATTCCGCAGCTATCGGACGGATTGTCAGTCGGTCACTTGAAAAAGCAAGAGTCTAATCACATCGTGACGACCAATCAGCTTGTGAACACATCCATAGACAGTTGCGATCAACCAAAGTACTAGTTACCACTATCAAAGCTAGCAACCCTTTATTGACAAGGCCATTTAATTTTGCGGCATGATCATTACTTTATTCTCAACCTCGTCCGCTTCCTTGATATGAAACGGACCACGAAGACATGTCTAAAAGTATCAACATAACATCCCAACACATTGGCATCTCCCGGTTGTTTAATTCAGGTGGGCCAGTTAATTACTCGGTCCAACAGGTGGCGATATGTTGACCGATATGGTCTCTGCCAAAATCAACTAGGAGATTCTGCCAAAAGATGAGTGTCCCTAGCTGATTTCTGAGACAAACTTTGCACGGGAATGCGGCGCTAGCTAATTTCAGCTCCAGATTTACGGGCGTTGATTTTGTGAATCAGGAGACTATACGAGGAAAGAAGCCAATTCTCATAGTTGCTAGTGTGAAAATGGAACAATGCCCGAGACAGGCAGGTTGTCAAGATGTTCGGACTATCTTTCCCATTATCTCGGGCTCTCGGTGCGTACGAAATTCGAGTCGAGCAGAAACTGAAGCAACACCAAAACTTTGGCGCCGGTGAATCTCTCGCGCGATTCACGGCATTGTCTAAGAAGCACTAGAACAAGCATCCCGTCTCCCAAAAGATAGCTTACAGACGTCTTCAATGATTCCTATAGTACACTGATTACAATTTGAGGGTCCTCATGCGCTGACCCATCCCCGATCAAGCGACGCATATTGACGGGCAAAAACAAGGCAATGTTCCAGACCATGTCCAAACATAGATCTGAGAGTATGTCGAGTTCGCAAAATTGACTCCAACATGGACCGGTGATGACCTTGCGAGTAGTGACTTAGAACGCCTGTACAATTTCCGAGGAGCAATTTGAACAAAGATAACATGAGGCCACGGAATTCAGGAGTGGAGACCAATAATTTCATGTGTGAGTCATCATAAATGGAGTTGAAGTGGTCCCAAGAGCAAACGTAAAGACCTACAAGCTGTACTCACAGGAATTACAAATCACAGTTGGGGCGGTTTGTGTATCGAGAGGGTGATATCACTTGGCACAGGAGGTGATCCTATCCCACGCTTTGTTTGGCTTTTCATCTATGTCGACAATAACAACTGAGACATCCCCTCGTATATCCTTCGCGTCAATCACGCCCAACAACCTTGGAACTGTTCGTAAACTCAACTCAGTCCTCTTCCCAATTAAGTATAGTGAAAAATTCTATCGTGACATCCTCAAACCAGAGCTGGAAGAGTTCTGCAAGCTCAGTACGGACTTCCAACATCATTACTACCACCTTCACTGACAGAATCATTTCAGTCTATTTTAATGACATCCCAGTATGTCGTCCATCTTTCATGGCTTGTATCTATCATGTACCTCTGTTGCGAAGGTTGGAATCATATGCTGCCGGATAGAGAATAAGGATGATCAGACAAGTTTGTATATCATGACCATGGGCGTCTTGGCCGTAAGTCGATTATCTCCCTCAAAGGTGCAAGCAGACCCCTGATTAACCCAAATAAGCCATACAGATCCCGAGGCCTGGGGTCACAAAGCCTTCAATCAGTACTCGAGACCGCGGAAAATCATACTAAGCCCAAATTCTCAAAAGTCTACCTCCATGTACAAGTGTCCAATGATCTAGCCAAAGCCTTCTATGAACGCCATGGATTCATAGAAGTGAAAATACACGAGGGCTATTATAGGAGAATCGATCCTCATGACGCCTGGGTGCTCGAGAAAATACTTTGAAGGTCGAGCTGAAGAAACCATTGAAGGTCGATACAAACCATGCAGGTGTGCGCATAATTATATAGATGTTTCTATGTAAAGTACAATAGTTACAGATATCCAAGCTGAAGATATTAACCGAATTTTAGATGGTCTATTGAACAGTTCATGAAGACCATGGCTCCTCCGGCTTGCCGCATGCCTTGACAAGCTTGACAAGTATATCAGCGATTGCTTACACTATGTGTAATTCCTCTCACCTGATGACGCTTTAGTGCATCTTTTCTCGTGAAGGTTTTCCCGCAGCCTCCATTACAGAAATAAGGCTTTTCGCCAGAGTGTGTCTCTCTGTGCCTCTTGAGATCATGTTGGCGATTAAATGACAATGTGCACAAGTCACATGAAAATGGGCGTGAGGGAGATGCTGAATATTGGGATGGCGATGTTGGCGCTGGTGTCAGAGGAATTTGAGGTGGATATTGCGGTGACGTCTGATAAGATGTCGGGCTCGACGGCTGCGAAATGTATGCATCCTGTATTTGAGAGTAGGACCTCTCCTGTGTTCGCCCCTCCAATGATGAATACTGTGAATAGGCATAAGACTGTGAAGCCGACCGGCCATAGGTCGTGGGATAGGAACGCGTTGATTGTGGTTGGTGGACTGATGGATGATGAGTGTGGCGTTGGCCGTGTAAAGTGGCGTTATCTTCAGAAGCGTGGCTCGGGGTAGATGAATAAGCATGGTACCCTGCAGTCAAGGCATTTGTGTGGTTATTTGAGTTCGAATAGTACGAGGACGAGTAGCCTTCGCCTCTGGTCGATGAATGGATTTCCCCATCGTAGATCTGGCCCATTGTCTGAGCAGAAGCCGAAGGCGCAATGCCCTGATATTCGACAGGGGAATAATTGGCTGCAGGAGGATAAGGTGCAGAAATGTTGGTCCAATGCATACTTGAGTATTGGTAGGATCGACGGTCAGCCATAGACAACTCGAATAGAATGAGAGTTTTCCGCCCAGATCCCGGCATAAATATCTCGAAGAAACGGGCGCTTGAATCTCCGTTTTCGTCGCCAGGTTTTGGTTGTATTGCCAAGGCTGGTCATCAACTAGTTCTGCAGTCAAGTATGTGTACCTGACTTCAATTTGATGTCCTCGACGTCAAATCGCGACCTGTCGTTTGCAGATACCCCGTCTCCATGTTAATTTGGGTCCGGAATTGGTTAGTTCAAGAGGGCGCAGCCGCTATTTTTTCTGAATCCAGAACGAGATATACAATGCTTGAAGTCATCATTCGGAGATTTCCCGTCTCCCATCAGTATATGGGAATCCCCACACAAGTGCGTCATGAACTGCACCCCGGGAGAGATGCTGACTCTGTTGACTCGAGGACCGCATTACTGGCCACCAATCACTGCTTTATCGTGGTTTATCGATGGGGAGCACGGTTCTTGAGTCAGACAATTTACCAAACAGCCAAGCTACCCTTTGGATCAAATATAGAAGTATTACCTTATTGACGTGGCTTCACTACCCAATACGTTCCTGGTCATTCACAAATAGTAGCTTCCATAAACTGTCTCGTGTTCCAGGAATAACTGTGCTGGGCGTTCGGCGCATGCTAACAGTAAAAAGGCAATGTGAAGAGCTTGAATAGAAATCGTCTTTGGAACGACAGGACGTAAATTTTTATCGGCTCGAAACAATGATGGGATAGGTACTGATGCGTCACTTGATTCTGCAGTGTGCCGTACCTTGATGCGTAATATGATCAACGATCCAAGGGTTTCAAATGAATAGCAAACAGGTGCCAGAAGGTTACCGAACAAGATTTCCCTTACCGCAGTTTCAGGGTGGCAGTGCTATGTGCCAAAAACACTCTGCTCCATAGATCGCTACCGCCAAAACCGTTAGACACGAGATAGTCTGTCTGTCTATCATCCTTTCTCATTTCGTATCTGTACTATTGAACTAAAACCAAGCTAGTGCTATAAAAATGGCCTCGTAAAGATCTAAGGTGACTCATCATTGAATATAATATGGTAATTGAGTGACATCATGTCAAACTAGTATTCAGTATTCAGTAATCTAATCGTTCGTCCAGCCTTCCGTGAATCGGATTTGGATACAATCACGTCGCAATGGTCCATCATTGATCGATCAGCATGTTCACTATTTAGCCAGGCTCAACCTACGCTCAACCTACGAGAACGTCTCGGGGCCAGTCTATTCAACCAATGTTGTACATTACCTCCGTCGGTCCTTGATCGGCTGTTTGGAGAACGTTAATCTGTTGGGAGGCAGAGGTTCAAGAGTCTTAATTGGATCAGTTTGGGGCTGATCGTTCAATTGTATTGTAACCTGAAATTAAACACAGACACTTATCAGTGGGGTTTTGTCCACTCACGGTAGCGAGCAATCACCAGGCAACCGTTACTTACGTGACTTTTTGCAAGAGGAAGAACGTATTTTCCGCTTGCGAAGCCAGGTACTATGAAGTGCATTGGTAAATTCTTAAGGACAGGCAAGCAACTGTCAGCCAGTGATGAGTAATTGCGTCTCGCTCCAAACAAGCGTGCTAAACAGTGCAGCTGATTGATTTCGTTGTTCTGAAGAAATTTCAAAATACAGGGTACCATTCAACGGGACGGAGCAATCGTTTCTTAAAAATATCCCTTAAATAGCTCATCTCCAAGTTCTTATTTCTGTTTGTCCAATCTATAAGATCCATCGACCAGATATGGATGCCCGGTCGATTTCTTCCGTCAGTATATATCATGAGTGAGGAAGTACCCTGCGAATTATTCCTTGTTTGGCAATTGTATACTAGGCTCAGGCTATGTTTCAATGTCAAACGTTTCTCAAACATAACAACCTAGATTTTACGCTGTTGAATGACGAAACACGGTCGCTCTGCCGACAATGCCCGGGCCCCATTCAAGAAGCGAGCTAAATCGGGAATGCAGGCCCGACTGGATATATTTTTTGATGCTTCTCCTAAAATGCGTTCGACGCAGTCGAATGCCACCTTATTGACCGAAGAGCAACAAAAGATAGAAAACATAAGGGGATCCACCTCGCGACCATCTGTGATTGACGTTGATGAGGATGACATAGATTCAAAACCCGCTCTACTGGATTTTCCCCCGGAATCGAAGGGAAAGGAGGTCCTGCGTCAGCTGCCTTCCACAGAGACCAAGTCACTTGAGTTCAACCCATTGAATATTGACCCAGTTAGCTATTTACCACGTGAGCAGCCCTGGCTCCAAAATGGTGCCCCATATGGATTCCTAGCTTATTGTCTTTCGACACTATCACAAACACGATCACGTATTGCCATAGTCAACACTTTAACCAACTGTCTACAGACAATTATCATCAAACACTCGGGATCCCTACTCGCTTCTCTATATCTTTTGTCTAATAGCCTCGCACCCGCGTATGCACCCGTAGAACTTGGGCTTGGGCCTTCAAATATTTCTCGTGCTATCCAGAACATATCTGGAGTCACCCCTGCTGTTTTAAAGCGGCTTTATAACACTTTGGGAGATCCTGGGGATGTTGCAATGTCTGCTAAGTCGAACTTACGGACATTGGTTCCTCACCCTCCCTTGACAGTATCTGATGTGTATAATTCTCTGCGCGAAATCGCCCATTTAAAAGGTCAAGGGGCAGCAAAGCAGAAGCAGAAGGTTGTCGAGAAACTTTTAATATCGGCTCGTGGAGAAGAAATTCGCTATCTGACAAGGACTCTTTGCCAGAATATCCGAGTAGGGGCAGTCCGCACCTCTATGCTCACGGCCTTGGCTCGGGCTGTCGTTCTCTGCCATGCATCGACCAATAAATCAGATCTCAATATGGACCTACAAGTCCCATTCTCTTTGCTTTCCAAAGTTCAGTCATCCTCTCTCGACGCCAAATCCAAGGCTACGGAACCTGCACGGGCTAAACTCAACGCCATCTACGCAAATGCTGAAGCATTAGTCAAAAGGGTGTTTGTCAAACACCCCAACTTTGACGATATTGCTTCGGCAATACTAGATTTCGGCCTCCCTGACCTGGAAGAACGAGTACCCCTCACGATCGGTCAGACCTGCGCTGCCTACACTTGCACCCTCTTACTTTTTTACTAGGTATTCCTTTACATCCTACTCTGGGGTCACCTACTCATTCACTGGACGAAGTTTACGAAAGAATGGAGGGCCAACCTTTTGTTGCTGAATTCAAGTATGATGGACAGAGAGCTCAGATACACGCTGCCTCAGAGAATGGAAAAATTGTCCAGTTCAAGATATTTTCACGCCATTTGGAGGATATGACCACTAAGGTGCCTATTTTTGCTAACTTTCTGATCGAATCTCTCTAATATCTTCTCTTTTAGTATCCGGATGTTCAGGCATTGATAGCTTCTGTTCTGAAGAACACGTCTTCCATATCGACCTTTATCATGGATTCCGAGATTGTTGCTGTCGACTCACGCACTGGTGCCCTGAAAAGTTTTCAAGAGCTATCCAATCGAGCTAAGAAGGACGTCAAGCTGAAGCATGTGCAAATATCCGTCTGCGTGTATGCGTTTGATCTGATGTACTTCAACGGAGAGGTGTGTGAGTCCAATATGAATTGAAAGCGGCGACCTAGTTTCATGGCCGTGCAGGTACTGTTACAGAAGACCTTCAGGGAACGAAGAGCTCTTCTGCGCACCCACTTTGCTCCAAAGAAATCCGATGACTTCGAAACTGCTTGGTTTTCTCACGTAGAAGGCATGGAGAGTGAAGAAGGTAGAGATCAGATCCAAGAGTTTTGGCAGCGTTCCGTAGAAAGTCAGGCTGAAGGTCTAATGATCAAGGTTGGGGCTCTCAGCTACCCACATTTATGGCTATTGATCATCATTCCAGCTCCTCGATAATGTTATAGTCCCTGAAGGGAATGAAAAGGGATCCAGGAGGAAAAAACCTCTGCCAGCGACATACGAGCCAGATAAACGGACGGCGGCTTGGTTGAAGCTCAAGAAGGATTATGTTAATGGGGTTGGTGACAGCGTTGATTTAGTGCCGATTGGCGCATGGTATGGCAACGGACGGAAGGTGAAATGGTGGAGTCCCATACTTATGGGTTTATATGACCCGATCAGTGGTCGGTTTGTCGCTGTGTGTAAGTGTATGTCTGGTAAGCATTGCCTAATTTTCTTTCAGATGGTCGCTTATCAGATGTAGGCTTCACAGATAAATTCTATCAGGTTCGTCGGCCCATCTCCTGTCTGGCAATCCTTTTCTGAAGATAGTCAAGGAATTGAGAGAGAGATATACACCGTCAGACGAGGTCGAGACGACATGTTCCACACGACCATTATGGGATTGTGACTTTGGAGGCGAGTGGTGGTTTTTATATCTGGCAGGGTCTTTGACTCAGCATGCTTGCAGGCTTTAAGCCTGATGTCTATTTCCAGCCACATGAGGTATGGGAAATTCGCGGAGCAGAGTATGTCCATATGTCATAGCCATTCTTGAAGCTTGTCTAATTTTAACCACTAGTATCACTGTAAGTCCTGTGTCTGTGGCAGCCAGAGGACTTATATCCTCATTTCGCGGTCTGAGTCTACGTTTTCCTCGGTATTCAAGGAGGAGAGAAGATAAGTCCATTGAACAGGCTAGCACGCCTGAATTCATGGCATCCATATGGCGGAAACAACAAGGAAACCGTCAGGGGATTGATGACGGAGATGAATTGATAGATGCAGAATTCCCCGTCTCCTCTGCTGCATCTGAAGAAGATATCTGATGCTTGTGTGATTTATCGTTGTAGTTGTACTTTATGTTTATACTTCACTCCCATCATGTGGCATATTGTACACGGCCTATCAGTGTAGAGCAACTCAGAACCCTCTCTATGTGGAAGATGTCGAGACAAAGAGCACTCTTTATGAAGCAGTCACGAATGTGCTTGTTCAATATTTCTGGATGCTGTGGCCTGCACACGGGAGGTCGGTGAATGTTGGTGAATGGTCAAATTTCCAAATCTTGCACTGTTCATGGCAATTTCTTGTCAAATTTACGGTCAATTTTGTATGACTAACTAACTACCTTCTCATCCCCGCTCCCTGAGTAATCTGATTGAAAAACCGTCTTCCTAACTCCTTTACAATTACTCCTTTTTCATGCGTTGAACATGAGGTGAGGATCAACAATGCTCGAATGTTTAGTGCTTCTGTTTGTTTACTATTAACAAGTCGGATTTGTATTATTGTTTCTATATCTCGACTACGTTTTTCTGGCCACGCTGCTTCTATATCGACGACAAGCACAAGCCTGGTTCAAGTCACTCTGAGTTATGACAATTTTTCAGGAACAGCACCAACACTCCTAACTTCCTATATATTCATCGGTACCATCTTTCGAAACACCCTGACGCTCGATGGTGGCTACCAGATGATGACGAGGTAATGCGTATATCAAGACTTTCGAATTTGCTGTCCGTCTGAGCTTCTTGATTTCTTGGGCTTACTGGACTCATTACGACTCTCGTGTTCTCGTGTAAGTATTTTTCAAGTTGATTGATCCATTGTAGTTCACCAAAAAGGGCAGGTGGTTGATTTAGGTTGATTTAGGTGGTTTCGCAGAGTGAATGCATCGAACTATGCTAAACCGCCGAGGCATTTGTATTTGACGACTATGATGAAGCAGATTTTGACATAGTTTGCAGGTGAAGACAAAATAGTTGGACGCAACAAGGCATTTTGATCTACAGGCCCTCTTCTAGAACTTGTCTCCAGCCAACAATCTGACTCTCAAGCAACCGTTGATACATGCTTGCCTCAGTCCCCTCCTGTCCGAAAATCTCACGATTGACGCGAGGAAGAACCTCAGTGACCGCTTGAGTCCATTGTGGATCTCTGTCCTGAGGGCCTAACCTTATTTGAAGGGTACCATAGGCCAAAAGGAGCTGAAACCTGTACGCGAGAGGAATCAGAGATCCATGTTCTGCGACATTCTTAGGTGTGCGAGTTTCTACTAGACGTAGTACCTCAAGCGTAGATGAAACTGATGGTCTGACTGCTGGCTGGAATTCCCTGTTAAGGTCCCGATGGTCTGCGTCTGGTAATTCCTTCGCTGGTGGCCGTATTCTGGGCTGCGGTTTCTGAGCCTTTCCTGAGGAAGGAAGTCCTAATCCACTGATCACCATTTGATAAATTCCAATCTTGAACTTGAGTACTTGGACATTGGTGGAGTGGCCAAGCTGAGATAATACTTGATGAAGTCGAGAGGGCGATGGAACACGGGTATACAAGGCGACTGCGAGCTTATTCAATTCTAGCTCCACAGTACTTGTCAGATTTATAAGCTACAAGCAGAACAGTGAGCATATGCTGGTTCATACAAAGGGGTACGTACAAGAGATAAGAGGCGACGTGCCAGCATTCGTCGCTGGAGCAGGGTTTGTTGGAGACAGAGCGCAATGATATCAATCGGAGATTCGAGGTGAGCCTTTCCATCTTGGTCAATTAGTTGATCAGCGAGCAAAGGTGAACATGGGACTTCAGCGAGAGGGTGAGATTGATGCGATCATATTAGGCGTGCAGTTCTTACTAGCTACTGTAGTTGTCTGTTCGTCATGTTCAAAGAGACTAACAAGCCAATCAAGCAAAGGCCAGGCATTTTCTTGCACTGCTGTTGGTAAACCTGTCTCCAGGCCGGCATCGAGTTTGACACAACTCAGTCGTTCCGGATAACGTTTTGCTTTAGGCCTGGCTCTCAGGGTTGGGGAAAGTGCATTCTGTCGTAAAGAAAAATCCTTGCTCAAAAGTTCCCAGCAATCTTGGGATTGCATGATGTATGAGGCTCGCCTTGCAATTGTCGATTCTGCGTCGTCGTGATCAAGTACTGGATCATGCGGTGATCTACGGCGGGGTAGAGCGCGAGATAGTCTATCAGGTTGACTGGTATGAAGGTATTTCAGGAGGACTTTCTGAGCATCGACTACAGTTTTCATCGGAACAAAATTCATGGACAATTGCGATTGTTGTTGCTTGAGAATCTTGGACGGTGAAATTTGAGCCGAGGAATCAACCTCATCTTGCGAGCTCTCCATCGGTTGTAGTGAGAGATAAATCAACTGGCGTATGTGAGGGCTATATGAGTTTAGAGTGATGATTGATGTTTCGATATAGAGTGCGCTCACGGCCAAGGATCGAACTCTGAGGTGCACAGCTGGTCGAGGGTAGCAATAGCCGTTTCATATTGGTGTTCTTCGAAGCAATTGTTAACGAGCTCACGTTGAGCCTTAGTGAGTTGCCATGTGTTTCCCTTGTACACCATTGTCGGGATTCCAAAGCAGTCACGGATAACAGTCACGATCAAGCAGTATAGAGACCCCCACTGACTGATTATCTATGGACCCAACTCAGGACGTGACAGATTAAAAAAAGTCCAATGTCTCCGGCACCGTACTGCCGGTCTGGCTACTGACGGGAAGGAGCCAGTAGTGTGTACCAACAATTATTATACCTTCAAAGATCCGGGACCACCACTAAAAAATATTATCCATCCCCCACTCAGACAGAGTGGCACTTGCAACCTGTTTCCGAAGGTCGGCTGAAGCTCGCCGCTAGAACCAAGTCGGTCTTACGGTAGGTCGGCTCTCCGGTACCCTATTCCAAAGTTTTTTTACATTAGTTTCTTGTGGTTTCTGTTGAGACCGATCACTACGACGAATATTTCCGGGCAGAATTTTCATCGACACTTTGTATTAGGAAATGTGTAAGATACTTCAGTTACGTCCCACCTTACCGATGTTAGTTATTATTATCATTCAGACATGTATTGGGAATGCAGCTGGACCTTCTTTTCACTTTGACGGAACCCAGATTCGGAGCATGGTCAAAGGCAACGAAACAGTATATCAGCTTGGGAGACTGTGCTATTGCTGGGATATCAAATCTAGTATCAGACTCCTTCTCCGAGTGCAAATATACTGTAAGGACCTGGTTTGATGTATCGGCACCTTAACCAACCAGGCACAAACAAAATACTGGGAAATTTGAGATCATGTTCGTCTAAGACAATGTTAGTCCGTTTGGTGAACCCATTTCGACTCTTCTGGCGAAAAGCTCATTCAACTATGTCAGAGAGACTGGCAACTCCGGGTCCAGTGGAAAAATCTATCCACAGGAAGGTTAGATTGCTCGTTGATCGTCGTTGCAAGAGTGTCACTACTGATACCTCTGGGACTAGTTGACTGACCTCCTCAAGCCAACCGACCTGACGATCGAAAATGACTCATGGAAGCATTTTCATCACGCTGCCATGCGAGAACAAAATGGAGGTAACGGAGAAACCCGTATGTACGAGAAAAACATCAGCTCTTCGGCTGTAACACATGTCCTAGACTTCTCGATTCGGATTGTCTCCAATGCTTTCGAAGGCAAAGTATGTCTTCCAGCCTAATTTTCTTGGAATAATCATGACTTGTTCCGATAATTCTTTGCTTAGAGTCCCATACAAAGGCATCGAATGATTAATTCGGCATTATCGGAAGAGTTTACTCAGGGACTGCATGCCTTGTCACTTAACACCAAAACGGAGGCGGAGGCAAAACTCACTGTGAAATAATCGTCATGCCTGGTTACTCAACAGAAAAAAATTGATGTCGGTTTGTGCTCCTGCCTAAGAGCTCTCACACTGATCTTTCCCGCAGTATCAAGCTTCGACACTATCATTGAAGAATGTGCACCAAATGACTTTTTGTTAATTCAAAAATTTTAATGCGGTGCTTGAGTGCAGTCTGGGTATTGAAGTGGACTTATGCGCATGAATTCAACCCAGTATTGGTCTAAGACTTAGGATGTTCCTCAGTTGTTCACCTGCTAGATGACCTCTGAACACTATTATCGTTGAGGTTATGGGCTTCTGCCCTTAAACATTATAACAGAACACACAGACCTAACACACATCATGATGTCATAGCCCGGAGGATCTATGCCAGTGGCTCTGACAAATTTGACAGATTTAACTGGGCAGAATGGAGCAATAATGTCAAGACCATTACCAAACTGAGAGGATACTTAGATGGGTGAAGAATGGTAGGAAACTCAGACATTACCATTGTGTGAACAACACCTCTAGGAGCCTCAAAGCTTCATGAGAAATTTTCGAGGGAGAAATCTAGTATATATAAAGGATCCCTACACACAAGAGCCCCAAGAGCCCCGAAGGATTTCCAAAAACATCCTAACTTAGGGTTACACATACAACTGACTCTTTACCATCCCTTGCTGTTCATGACAATCATCAAGCAAGATACCAAAGACTTGACCCACGTGGGATGATTCAATTGCCCAGAATAAGCTTATATCTCTTGCGTCCAGAATCACTGCGCAGAAGACTTTGTCCTGAAGGAGGTTCGCTGGCACCAATAGCTGAAACATCACAACTTGCACGTCACAATACTTCCCACAACAACGATGATAATGCACGTCAGATGGGATGACAGAGCCAGGGTCAAAATGTGTTCAAATTTTTGCAGCTTCGGCTCATGAGTTATTCTCCCCCAAAACTAAGTCTTGTATACTAGACACAGCTTCACATAGTACGACATACTATGCTGAGCTCTTCTCCGTTGATGCTCTTGTCCGTAGTGAGGGATGAAACCATTTCGTCGAACAAATACGTCAGGCTTACTCACCGAAGTTGTTTGAGAGCCTAAGCCTCAGGCTCGCAGAGAAACTGCTGCATGAGGTTTACGCTTTCATGTGAAACGCAGAAACTGCTTTCAGTCGAGGATATTCCGCCTGTGCCTGGTGACGTTTTGCTGCAGTAGAAAGAAAATAAAACGAGCTGACAAAGGGGGTGTGGGAAACCGGCCAGAAAATCACGACAGCTAGACCGCCTATCCTGTGGTCACACTAGTGCCTTAATAAGATTTTGCAAGATCTGCAGCTATGAAACTGAGGATCTCCGTGTATAGAGTTGTGTCGTATATTGGCCAAATGATCAGCATTCATGGGGGAACAATGTACACTGAATGGAGGCTAACATTATAGATGGACAAATCGCACTTCCTTCCACGTGAAAATACTATCTTAGAGGTCGTCCTTCCCATCAATTTCCCACAGGGTCATTCGCTTCGTCTGACACTTGTGACACCAAAACAAATACCATGCCGATGCAATAAATGCGACGTGAACACTATCCACGCCAGCGATCAGCCCGAAACACCATGAGGTGGATAATGACTTATACCAACAGGAAGCGTTCTGGACCCAAAGTCGATTGTCCTGGGTTGATGGACGCAGCGGGATGATCTGAGATTGACCTAATAATCAAACAGAAAATGCGCAGAATTATAGAGTTGATCGGAGTTGATCTCCAATCGTGCGACTCGCGTTAGGTTTAATATTACGACGAATATAGCCATTTCAATGACACCCCTCAATGACCAATATCAACTGTCGTTAAGGTGTAGGATCACGAAAATCTTCGAAAAGACTCATTCCTGCGATGTAGAAGCGAGTAAGGTCTTCTTCAAAAACATCCCAGTCTATCAATAAATTGAGAAGGGTTGAGAAGGCCACCACCGCCCATGTACTAGAAATTCTTAATGGAATGAGTGCGGATATGAGAGTTATATGAAATCAATACTAGCTGTCGATAACATACTTGATTGGAGCTCCTCAAGATATAGATTATCGCTATCTTGGATAGTTTTTCACAACCGACCCACCCATGAGTCCGTGGCTTTTTGCCATCCTCGGGGCATAATTCATCCTTTCGCGGCTGGAACGCATCACTGCATTTTGGTTGCGAAGGACCAAAGAGTTTGACTCAATGTTTGACATATTTACGTTTGTCAAGAAAAGTCGTTGGGGAATCCTTACGCCATGAAACAGGTTCCAGAAAAGTGCTCGATATATGATACTGGTATCAATCTTTCTCCGTTCACACAATTCATTTCGTTGCCAACGAACTCTGCTTTAAACATTATCTGATTCTGAAAGACATCCTTGGTCACCCCGCTTTGGTGGAGTAACGCAACTACTGCTCTTTTGAAGGTAATCGGTCTTGAAGACGGCGAAAATAGCTCTTCGTCAATTGGGTTGGGGTCTCCTTTTCTGTCGACTTGAATTCCAGCATTCTATAAAGGATTTGGATTTCCCCCCGATGTCCGTCGATGTTTAATGGAGCTACTTAATTTTCTTTTGTAATGGTCGTTAAGATGTGTTAGTACCTAGACCACCTTACCTTGTCTGAGAAAACCTGTAGTCCTTTATCGCTAGCGCCTGGTCGGTCTGCCCAGCATAGGCCTCAACAGGATTGACCCAGGGTATATCTAAAGATTGCTGTCTAGTAGAAAGAAAAAAACAAACTTGTGCCCATAGATTGAGACAACGCAACCTTTCCTTCCTCCCTGACAGGGCCTGCTTCAAACTGGATTGATGGGTCTGTAGAACTTGAGCAGGTAAATCTTAGAACCACTTACAATGCCAATCGATGTGGCTACAGTAGAAAAGTATTATGAATGTACTAAAGCAAGGTAGGGGCTGTTCACAGGAAAGGACTGGAGGCACCTACTACAGTCTTCAAGTCGTATACTAGCAAAACATCGGAGGCCTGGTGAATGACCTGGTGAATGGCCTGGTGAACGTGGACCATTGTCGATGCACGTGCTTGGTTACTTCCAATTCTCGGCTGGTCAGGAGGCTTCTGACATAAAACATCTCATTGTGTCCTCCGCCATAATGTTCCCTCTCATTGCATACAGCCACCACCTCATTCCAGCGAGCACCCGGGTGGCTTGTAACTTTTGCATCTAATTCTCACCTCATTGCCTAAGGTTGAAAATCCTATATATCTCTGTGTTCACAGAGACAAGGGTCTCCGCTGTTCCTCATCGAGATCGCATTTTGAGTGGCTTCTTCCCAGAAAGAAGCCTCGATCATCTAAGCTCTTACCTTGGCCAAAAATTATCCTTATCCTCTCCTCTCTGCACCTGGCGTTTACGGCAGAGGATAAGGGCCTTCAGGATCTATCCCAGATTGATCTGTAAACTAGATGCAAAAGTTGATTTCGACGAAGCCGAGGGCGTCAAAGAGAGCAACCGTATTGGCCGACGGTGGATACAGTGGAACACGAGGCTTTCATCATGTATTATGAACTAACGACACATGCTAGGTATTGAGACCGTTTTCTCAGAGCTCAGATCGGGCCAGAATTCGGCGTACCGGCCTCCTGGACTCTTCTCTTACGCCATGGTCAATCAACAACAACAAAAATTAGCCTTTGTTTGGATGCTGCTTCCTCCTCTTCTACTCCCAGCCCATTTGCACCTCACTTGCACCTCCTGCCCCGTTTCAAATCAACCCTTGCCTGCATCCGATCACCTCCACGCTGCCTCGTGCACTCCTGGAGTGCATGTCATCCGCGTTGCAGGGATCGCCCACTCTTTGATCTTTCGTTGCAATTGACTAACCAAAGCATTCCAAATCAGCGTGGTCTTTGATACTTATATTGAAGTTCTATCCAGTTTTGTTCCGTTAATAATCTCCTTCTCTCTCCCACCTATTACTATTCGTTCAGTATTATGTCGAACAGGGAGCCGTACTATACTCCTGATAATGTTGGGAAGCGTAGAGGCACTCCAGAAGAAAACAGTGTATCCTTTCAGGGTCAGGGTCAGGGTGGGCGAATTGTGCTCCCTCCTATTACTATGTTGTCATCCTCACCTTTTCCAGGTCTGTTATTCACATTACGTTTTAAACACTGCACTCAACATTTCTTCCTCGCGTACAGTGCCCTCGTCGTATGACACACAATATGCGCAGCCCCGTTCTTCGAGTAGAGTCATGCTGAATAGCTACTACGCCCAATGGCCCGATGGCAGTAATTGTATGGATCCTTCTTTCACCATCTCCTCTAACCTTATGGAAACCTTTATTTTGGTAGCTCTTTCATCGAATGAATCAATGTTTGTCCCTAATTACGAACCACAAGATCGCTATGGTGTTCAATCGTCTTACCCGACCTATATCCCCCCACGGGCTCCATCGTTGTTTCAAGATCTCACGGATTCTAGGAGGCTCCCTTCTCTCTCTACTACCTCGGCCGCAGGCGGTGACAGGTGGCAACAGAATCTGTCTCCCAATTCCGCTCCGGCGGGCATCCGCTCTCCAACATTGTCTTATCCTACTTATGCTTCCTATCCAAGTGGTGGAGGAGCTTATACATACTTACCGACA
>Ga0153924_1000823_pt1 | contig 18083 bp, 17 predicted proteins | sample TSNJ008MetaG_FD_104709 | JGI IMG/M metagenome (GOLD analysis project Ga0153924, IMG submission 104709) | Attine ant fungus gardens microbial communities from New Jersey, USA - TSNJ008 MetaG | ecosystem: Host-associated > Fungi > Mycelium > Unclassified | place: USA: New Jersey, Wharton State...
GCTATGGAAGCTGATGAGCATTATCGAAGATCTAGACGAGGCAGGCGTGTAGCTAATAATGATGACACGAATGGCAGTGTTGATGCCCAGATAACGACGATAGAGGATATTCAAAAAGCTGGACTTTATTAATTGAGGTCAAGATTGCCAATATGACAAAATCCATAGTTGCCTTTGGTGCGCATCCTGATGATATAGAGATCGGCATGGGGGGAACGATAGCAAAACTAAGTGCTTTGGGGTATGACATGAATCTAGTAGTAGCCACATTGCCTAACTTTACGAAGATAGACAAGAAGGAGGAACGACGGAATGAAGCAATAATGTCAGCAAAAGTGATGGGATGTAAAATCCCACAATTTTTGGATCTCGCTCCTGAGGAAATCATGTTTGGTAGAGGCTTCGTAACGATAGTAGATGAAATTATCAACAGACACAAACCAGACGTAGTTTTTACCCAATGGATAGGAGATTCTCATCAGGATCATCAAGCACTCACCAAAGCAGTGATAGCTGCTTCGCGTGATCTTAGCAATTTATTCATGTATGAAACGACTATGCCTGGAGGCATAACTGAAAATGCCTTTCGTCCGCAATTATATGTCGATATTACCTCAACATTAGATATCAAGACAAATGCCCTTGATTGTTTCGAATCGCAAAAAGATCGCTGTGGTCATCTTTGGGTTGATGCAATAGTCGGAAGATGTGCATATAGAGGGTACCAAAATAATACAAAATATGCTGAGGCCTTTGAAGTAATCAGGGTCTCTAAATGGTAGCACACTGTCGGTAGCGGTACTCAATCTCAGAACAATGTTCAAAAATAATTCAGTGTAAATGAACTGTTGTTACCAACTCTACCTGTACTCTTTACTTTTTCATATGTAGGAAAATCGGTATACACCTCATTCCAATATCTCATACAGACTAATTTACGGTATCTTTTGACTCTGATTTCTTCACCCAGGACAAAGTTACGGAACACTATGTCTGGCTCGTTTATTCCTGCCGCGGAACGCATCGGACAAGTTGCCGAAAAGCGCGGATTGATTTCAAATATCTTGGGTTTATTTCCTACAAGCTTTGCCTGTATGTTTATCGACCCTATTCCTCCTAACTTGATAGCTGCCTCTTCTGACGATCTCCGTACATCTCTATAATCATCGATAAATGCTTTATACGTCTGTCCATTCTTTACTGTCTTTCGGATTGATACAGAAGACATTACATATTTTCCAAACCTATCAACAGTAACCCCCGAAGTATACTCGATATTATCCCCGTTAAGGAACTCTTGTAGTAGAGGGTGCCAACCCGCTTTCTGGATATTTGAAATTGCCTGCTTCATTTCAGATTTACAGTGAACCAGATAAAAAAACAACGAACCATATCCTTCCCTTGGTTTTACAACGATGGGGAAGTCAAATTCCTTCGCGAATTTTTCAGCGTCATTAGGTAATGCAGATCTAGGGACAGGGAGGTCGTTCTGTTTGAGGAAGAGATAGGTTTTCCATTTATCTCTGCCGATAGTTAATACCTCTACTGGACTTGACAGCACTTTCGCTCTGCTTTCTCTTTCTATTCGCTTCTTTGATTTGCCAATTACTAATAACTCTTCATCTGATCCGACGTAGATGGCATCTATATCTTCTTCTCTCGCGATTTTCACAATATTATCAATATAATCTGGAGAGTTGGCCGATGGTAGCAAGAACCCATCATGACATCTGTATAGTCCCGGCGCCTGAGCGCTCATATCGGCAGCAATGATCTTGTATTTTACTAGGCCAATATCCGACAAGTTAGCTAGTTTCAATGATTTGATTATTCCCTGCGCAACAATTCCTCCTACCGCAGTAACCAGAACCTTTGCATTCATGTTAAGGGACACAATACGCGAATTATTTTATTCACTAAAATTCATGGAGACAGAGTCAGTGATGCTGCTAAACTATCATTTTTTAAGAGATTTTGTCGCCAAAATATTTCTGTATTGACCACGCCGAAATTGATTGCGTAGTCGATAATGGATGGTTTTGTTTGGATTGCATTTTTTACCTTCTCTGCATCTTTTATAAGATGGCGTATTCTTCGTTGTTCTTGTTTCAAGCGAAACAAATTCGATAGTACCGAATCGACTGATTTGCCAGTCCGTATTAGATGGGTCCGCTCTGCTATCAAAGGATCTATTTTATTCTTAAAATCGAAATTTCTTTGTTTTAGTACCTCAATATAAGTACTGATATCTGTTTCTTTTGAAAACGGAAGGAGTTCTAGAGCTTCTGCCTTGCCAAGTCCATGATACACATCTATGCCAGCCCAGATTACGGTTAGAGGCATTTTTATACATAATTCCTTGAAGGCTATGGCTCCTACGATTGTGTACCCCATACTACCGCCCGTTCCCGAAGCGTAGCAAGTGATTCCGAGATCACGTGAAAGCAATAGAAGTATTGGAATTGCTCGAGGAGATAGACACTGAAGCCTGTCCTTTGATATGGTCAACTCCTTCAGGTTGCCTAAGGTTAGTTCAATAACTTTTTTGCATGACATGCAGGTGCCCACCAGTATAATGGGACCCCGTTGGTCACCGAGTCTCGCCGAAGCCTTGCTTCCACATTGACAATGCAACCACAAGGGTGCGTTCAAATATGAAGTCGAGCTGACTCCTGTATCTATTCCACAACTCAACAACATATTTTCGGTTTTACTCAGTGCATGTGAATATCTCGTAAAATTGCTAATTAAATACTTGAATCCATCTTCGAAAACCGTAGACATATCTGACAGTCTTACAAACAATGTATCATAACCCCATTCTACATTAACCAGCTGGGAAATTAAAAAAGAGTTAAAATCTGCATACGATCTGGATCTTGAGTACGATTCTTCCACTTTCAGCCAAAAATGTTCAAAATTATCCAAAATTGTAAATTTATCTGGTTTCGAACACAGCGATGAAAGTGAATTTTTAATCCAAGAATAAATCTGGATTTTCCAATGATCTAAGATTGTTCGTCCAGGCAACGGCATATTGCATACTAGTTGCCACCTTTTCGATTCACTAACCGGCATCCGCAGTTCCAACTTGCCACTGGAATGCCTGATACTTGGAAGCTCTGCTAGACGTATATATGTGTCATCCATAAAGTCATGATCTACAATAAGAAAAAAATTAACAAATTTGTTGACGGAATCATATTCCTCAACTTTCCTCATTAGTGTTTGGAGAAGCACAATTTTTTTGAACACACCCCCATATGCAAATAGGTTGGGTTGATGAATCGATACGAAAATTTGTGTTTTTGGATCAATTAATAATTTCAACTTGTCAGTGACCCCTGGAGTCACTGTCCCAGCATCTCGATGAAAATTCTTGATCAAACTCTGCAACTTGTATCGATTGTTCAATACGAAATCATTAGCAGCTTCAACCTTTTTGTTCAAAATTTCATCGACTGCTTCTGAGAGATTTTCTGGAATGGAAGATATATAATCAGAGATTGTTGTTTCTGCTACATTTTTATATTTTGAGAAAAGTGATCTCACGTGCACTGGACTTCCTCTCACAGCAGCGGTCGCCAATCGCTCTCCCACTATCATGTACAACGCCGAGGTCTATATAAATTACCATGGGAAATCTCGTTATTCAGTATGGGAGGATTGCGACATTCTCTTTCTAAGATTTGGTCAGCTTGTCTTTTTTAAATAGTATTATTTTTGAGATTACTACCAGGTCTTGATGGCATCCAACCCGGATCATGGTTTAATACTAGGGAGATTAAATCTGAAATTTTTTCGAAATGACCAATTTCTTCCAGACGATGGGCATCGCTACCCAGATGGAGTTTTACTCCCAATTGCTTGAAAAGAACTATCCACTGAGGTGGTGGTCTGTGATACTTAGCGTTAATTTCTATTATTTTTTTATTTTTAACTATTAATGAAGCCAAGTCTTGGACTTCACACAATTTCATTCTAAATGTGGGTTCTGGCGCGATGTGTCCGATAACATCTACATTAGGATTCTTGATAGCATTTGTTAATGCATTCAACCATATGTTTTTGTCATTATACAAAGTATGAAAACTTGCGATCAAAAAGTAATCTTTGCTGTACTCTTCAGGGCAGTTAATAGAACCATCTGCAAGAATTTTTGCCTCGAATCCTGCTATTATTTTTACTGGACTACCTTTACTGAACAACTCTATCTCACTCAAATATTCGGGCAGCCATTTTGAAGTCTTTATGACATGTTCCGTAAAAGCAATAGTATGCAAGTTCAACTTCTCTGCGCGTCTTACTACGTTTGCGATCGTAAGATCAGGTGATGAATGATCATTATAATTGCTGTGAATATGATAATCTTCTCGTAGGTTCATGGCATTCATTAGCGAACTTTGTTATAAAAAATATCAGCTTTTGTATAAATGCTTATAAGGTATATTCTTTATACGACTATACCATTTGCCCAGGTCGACGACAGTCCTAGTTCCGGGTGCCGCAGCTCCTGCAGGAATAAACACTATCAAGTCTTTGAGGATGGCTGGTTTTGGAGGGAAAATTCTTGCTACTGACTCCAGTTCCCTGTGCGCTGGTTTTTTCATGGCTGACGCAAATGAGGTAATTCCTGAAGCCGACGACCATTCTTTCGTCGATAGGTTGTTCAAAATAGTAAAGATGTATCAAGTTGAAGTTCTGATGCCGTCATCAGGTTTCGATATTTACCCTTATAGTGAAAACCGAAAACAGCTTGCAGAGATAGGAGCTCAAGCGATTGTAAGCGACAGGGACAAGCTAGAAATTTGTCGTGACAAAATGTTAACGTTTCAAACACTTGGTAATAGATTCGTTCTCCCATTTACTACTACAGAGCCAGATAAGATAGATGGCTTTCCGGTACTTGCTAAACCTCGGTTTGGGAAAGGGAGCCGCGGCATAGTTAAAATCGATGATGAATCAGATCTTAAATACATATTATCTAAACGAGACGATCTAGTATTTCAGGAATATCTACCGGGTACAGAATATACGGTGGATGTACTTTCTGATCTGAATGGGAAACCGTTAATGGCTGTACCTAGGATCCGAATGCAGACAAGAGCTGGTATTTCTACAAAAGGTAGAGTGCTGAAAGATGCATCATTGGAAATTGATTGCATGAAAATCGCGGAATATATTGGGATTAGGGGTCCGTGCTGTATGCAGATGAAAGAATCTGGAGATGGCAGACTTAAGCTGATAGAGGTAAATCCAAGAATGGGAGGGGGAACTATTTTTACAACTTTAGCTGGAGCTAACTTTCCTGCACTTTTGCTTGACATGATCGAAGGAAAGCAGATAACGTTACCCACAATTTCCGAGATCACAGTCATAAGGTACTTTGAAGAATTTGTACTGAGAAGTGAGGAAACAATACATGTTGGAGCCAATTTGTTATCGAAGACACATTTTCCATTATAGACTTATCACAAGAGAGCTGTTGTATGTGCATCATGCTCAACAAATGACATGGCCAATAGCCAGTAATTTTCATGACTATGATGGAAAAACCTATCGTCATTCCAATACTCACTAGGATCGCGTCCCATCTTCTATTTTTGTTCGTCATTATCCTCACGAATATTGTATAGGAGCTCAACACTGAATGTTGAGATATGTTTGCACATGTACACTTAGCTCGTCTATTAATCTCATCCTGTGGCGACAATCAAAACTCAATTTCTACCCTACCAACGTATAATTTCTATGCTTGCCAAAGACATAAATCAAGTTGTTAATATCTGTTAATGTTAACCTCTTCAAAATATGACATAAGGTTGTTATTTACTCTGATAGGATGTCACCAGATTATCGTCTCCGTTTGTTCAATGTCAGATAAAACATTGCGATTACCTTTTATAGTTGCACAGTCTTTCCTGACGTACATGGGTAGGGTGGACAAAGGAGTAAATTGCAGTGTTCAAGGTTGCGATCAATCCGCCCAACGTTCAATGAGCGGTAGCAAGGCACGTATGGCATCAGATCTAGTTGTTGATTCGGCCAAGCGTGTATACCTTTGTAAGACGCATTACAAAGAGTGGAAAAAAGCTACAAAAGAAGATCGAGAAAACGAGAGGGCTAGATGGCAATAAGGCGGTCATTGAAGAAACCTTTATTTCCTCTTTGAATATACTGTGTTGGTCCAACAATGCGTCTGCTTCAGCTTCATTCTGATTTCGTAGAGTATCAACCCGTAGCAAAAGAGATCGAAGAAGCGGAAGCAAATATCTCGAGTAACAAAGTCCGATTGGAAGATCTTGTCGTTACTCTTGTTGCTATAGAGAATGGTGATGATGAGACCATTGTGAGTGCTGCAATTAATGAAATCGGAAACTATCTGACGGCAGTGAAAGCTAAAAGGTTACTCATTTATCCTTATGCGCACCTGACATCTGATCTAGCTTCGGCCGTGCACGCTCTTAAAGTTATATTGTCGATCGAGAAATTTGCGAAGGAGCGATGGTTGGACGTTCATAGAGCTCCCTTCGGATGGACCAAGGCTTTTGAAATCAAGGTGAAAGGACATCCACTGGCAGAAAATTATAGAGTAATAACACAACACTCAACCATTGCGCCAATTGCTGCAAACAGAGGCGATCGTGTTAGCCATTCCGCTTCTTCTACGGAACCGAAGGTGTCGTCTGCACTTGGAGAAGAAGAAAAATTAGTATCGAACTGGTACATCTTGGAACCCGACGGAACGCTGTCATCTATAGAAGATTACAAATTCAAAACCAGAGACAAAAATCTGCGTAGTCTAGCTGACTACGAAATGGTCAAGAACAGGTCGACTGAAGAACATCCGGCTCATGTCAAATTAATGAAAAGGATGGCAATTGCGGATTATGAACCTGCTTCAGACGCAGGGAATCTTCGTTACTATCCAAAGGGAAAATTGATGAAATCGCTAATAGAGCAATACGTTACTCAGCGAGTAATAGAATATGGGGGTATGGAAGTTGAAACACCCATAATGTATGATTCCAGGCACCCGTCTCTTGAAAGTTATTTCAATCGCTTTCCTGCACGTCAGTACAACATCAGAAGTGACAACAATAAGGAACTCTTCTTGAGATTTGCTGCATGCTTTGGCCAATTTTTGATGGCCAAAGACTTTCAGTTATCATATAAACATCTGCCATTAAGGCTGTACGAGCTTACTCGCTACAGCTTTAGAAGGGAGAAAAGTGGGGAGCTCTCCGGTCTACGTCGACTTAGGGCTTTCAGTATGCCTGACTGTCACGCCTTATGTGGTGATATGGAACAGGCAAAAGAAGAATTACTTCGGCGATTTGAATTGTCTACCATGGTGATCAATGCATTGGGGCTTTCTACGAGAAACGACTTAGAAATGGCAATACGGTTTACTGAGGATTTCTATAATGAAAACCAGACCTTTATAAATAAAATCGTAGGCATGTTTGGGAGACCAGTTTTAGTAGAAATTTGGAAGGATAGGCCATTTTATTTTATTCTAAAGTGGGAGTTCAATTATATCGACGGTACCGGAAAAGCATCGGCACTCTCTACTGACCAGATAGATGTCGAGAATGGTCGCCGTTATGGAATCGAATTTGTTGACGATACTGGCAAGAAGAAAAACCCTATTATATTGCACAACTCTCCTTCTGGCGCAGTTGAGAGAGTAATGTTCGCATTACTAGAGAATTGCGCAAGGGTTCTGAGAGAGGGTGGTAAACCGTCACTACCCCTTTGGCTTGCCCATACCCAGGTGCGTATCATTCCCGTGAGCACGCAGCAACTAGATATGTGTAGAAAAATCCATACCTTCCTTTCAGCGCGGAATGTCAGGACAGATATAGATGACCGAAATGAGTCTGTTGCGAATAAGATTAGACAATCTGAAACCGAATGGATCAACTATGCCGTTGTAATAGGAGAAATAGAGACCCAGACCGGACGGTTAGTTGTTCGCGATCGGAATCAAGGAAAACGACGCGAGATGACGTTAGATCAGCTTGTTGAAGAAATAAGCTCGTTCATTAATGGGAGACCTTATCTTCCTCTAAATCTTCCAGCATATCTTTCAAACCGACCACAAATCATGGTTTAATCGATAATGGAAAGCCGGCACTTAATGCGTAATCGCCTGCAGAAGACCTGAGCCGATACTATACGCAAGCATGCGAGTTAACTTTCTAGATTTAATTCCGGTTTCATTTGGTACTAGCGAGATTTTGTCTAGGGATGAGTTTTGAAAGTATACGGAGCAAAGTTTGTGACGCCACTGTACCTTCACGATAATCACCATTTCTCAATCCCACTTCAACGATATCGACGCCTACGAGTTTTGCAGATGAGCAAATGTTCCTAATAATTTTCGTAACTTCAAAAGGATCGAGCCCGAATGGTTCTGGTGTCCCTGTGCATGGGACGTAGGGTAAATCGTAAACGTCTATATCAAACGATATGTAGATATTAGCTTTGCATGTTGCTTTTTGAATATATCTTAATAGATTATCAATATTATCATGTACTTCCCAGGCGTCAAAAGTCATAATCTGATTTTTTTTAGCTATCTCATTTTCTTCTCGATCAGTCTGACGTATTCCGATCTGGATTATATTCTTTCCCGGAATATATCCATCATTTATAATATGGTAAAAGGGAGTGGTATGGCACATCTTCATTCCTTCATATTCGGGTTTCATATCCCTGTGGGCATCGAAGTGAATTACCAATGGTTTTTTATTAGATAGGGCCTTAAGAGTATAATAAGATAGGGTATGTTCACCACCCATCAGCACCGGTACTTTATCTGCTTCTTGGATTAGGGAAGTTATCTTATGAATCTTGTTACCTATATATGCGAGATTGGACGCAACCTTATTAGGACTTCTTCTTTTAAGATATTTAACAGATTGAGGTATTTTCAGATCTCCTATATCGTATATCTTGGCCAGTTCATAGATATCTAGACCTTCATCCAACAAGAAAGTTTCAATCTGGCGTGCCGAGGTGAACCTAATTGCTTCCGGCCCCCTTAATGTCCCTCTTCCAAAACTGGTTGAGATATCGATTGGTACGCCATAGAATACAACATTCGATTTTTCGAATGAAACTTTAACGGGTATATCTGCGAAGCTGTATCTTCCTTTAGTTCTTTCTGGAGGAATGAATAGTGGCGAGAGAATGTCGAGATATCTTTTCAATAAATAATTTATCCAGATGGCCTTCATTAAATTTCTTATTTTGTGGGCGTTCTCAATGCTAGTGCGGCATGCACTAGCCAGACTGCTGACCTGAATGAACCATGAACTCGAATCAGATTCAGACGAATTGCCGTGGCATAGATCGAGCTGGATATGCAATTAATTTCATGACTGACCATGTAGATCCTCGATAGTCATTAGGAAGCCCATTTTGTTTAATTGCGCAGCAGTGAGAATATAAATTATTTCCAAAAGAGCTCATCTAGGTTCGACTGTCGTGGCTTGCCTAAGAGTGATTTGAAATTGAAGTTTAGAGACGAAAGGAGCTGATCAAACGTTGATTCCATGGCGTCTAAGTATTTTTCTATATCCACCTCTTCGGGACTCGCGAGTTCCACAGGTTTGACCCCGTCACCGGTTTTTGTTTTTACATAGGATACAATGTCTCCGGCTTTTACCTCCTTGCCTAGATCTACAAGCAACTTGGCTGCCTTGATGTGTTGTGGCAAGCCTTTGAAAATTCCTATCTCTGTATTTCTGCCCTCTAACGACATGGCCCTATTTGTCCCTATGGCCTTACCATACTTATCTGGAGATTTATTTATCATTACATTGAAAGTAAGCTCTTCAAGTAGTATTTTCCTTTGTTCTAAATTATGTGCGTTTTCTTGAATGATTGTTTTAATTTTTTGTTTAGCGGATTCGAAGTCGTTTTCGGAATTTACTCTGCTCAAAATATTCAAGATATTGTAGAATGCTTTTCGTATAAACGGAGGAGTATGGGATTTCTTTCCTGTTAGGCCTTTGACATCTACTGTTCCGTCGGCAAGGACGCCCAGATAGTTTTTCTTCAGATCGCTAAATACCACATAACGATATTGCTTGTCTATTTCTAGGTCTACGCCAAGAGCCTTTCTAGCCCAGGCAGAAATTTCGTCCACATGTTTGTTAGAGGGATTTTTCAAAAAAAGTGAGTCAGTATCTCCATAAATCACCTCTATGCCTATTTGTTTGCATTTCTCTATTGTACGTGCGATGGTAGTTCTTCCAATAGCTGCGGTCGCGTCAGCGATAGGCAAACAGTATAACGGAAATATTTCAGCCCCCATCACTCCATAGGTAGCATTAAGAATCACCTTAATCGCCTGGCTAACTACTCCGTAAAGTTGACGTTCTTCATCACTAAGTGTTTTATCTTTGGATAATTGTTTGTAATAATTTACTCTCAGGTCCCTCAAGGAACCTATTAAAAAAGAAGTTATTCCTCTCTTTTCCTTGCATATCCAGTGTGTAGTTTCCGGGATATGCTGTATCGGATCGATTTTACAAGATGTATGTGGGCAGTTGACGGTTTCGTAAGAAAGATTGTGAACTTTTATGATGCTGGGATATAGACTTGCAAAGTCGACTACCACTACGTTAAAATGGATTCCGAGTATCGGCTCCACTACCAAACCACCTCTATATTTTTTCTCTTTAATTATCGCTGTAGTTGAAGCTGTCCCTTTTTCTTGTAATTCAGCACGTCGTGGGATTAAAGCGCCGCGTCTTCGGTGTTCAAAGTATAAGATCCCTCTTATCCATTGATTAACACCGAAACGTGAGATGTCATCTAGAGGTAATTTGCTAATTCTACAAATAACCACTAGAAGTTTTATCAACAAGTTGTCGTTGAATGTGGTCAACCGTAGGGTCAGATCTGCGTCTTTCAGGCAATATTCCGCTAATCTCTGTATTGGGAGATCACTTATGTCACCTTCAAATTCGATTTTGCCTTCATTAAGAAGTGCTTCACTAATTGCATTCAAAGTGAACTCTGAGTATTTGTGGCTAAAAGCATATAGTTGCACGGATCTGTTCTGAAAGGTTCTGAATAGATCAATGTGCAAGCCATGTCTAGTTTGAACTGGTTCCGCTTGACTCCCTCGCTTCACAAATGTCTCCCTTTTGATTAGAATCGGTACTTCATCTTTGGAAATGACCAGTTTTGAAATTGGATCGATCCTTGTATCTTGTGATCTGGCATAAAGATATGGAAGATCAAAATCGTCACCGTTGTAGGTAATTATGATCGGGTATGAATCGATAATTCTAAATGCTTTTTGTAACAGCTCTTTTTCAGTGTTGCATATCTCTGCTTCCGGAATAAACGGGATATCATATTGGATTTTCCTTTCATTTAGAACAAGTACCTTTCTGAATCCATTGTTTCCTGCCAATCCCACAGCAATAACAGTTCTATCATGGTCACGCGGTGAGGGAATCCTGCCCTCTTCTGATTCAACTTCGATATCGACAGAAAGTCTTCTTAGGTTAGGAATAGGCTGGTTGAGGAGAGTGGCCCAGCTCGTTATGTACTGTTGATATTGTTGACTCCCGATTCCTCCTGCCTCCTCCTTAATTTTATCCCATAACAAGTTATTGAGTTCCAATCTCACCTTGTCTGAAATATGGAGTTCGAATTTGCTAATTACTTCTCCTTTTCTAATATAATAAGCACCTGGAATGAGTCCTGTATCATATAAATAATTCTCATGATATTTTATATCTGCTTCCCATGAAGTGACTTTCTCTCTAATACTGTTATCCGTACCGCCAATCGAAAGAGGATCAGGAGCAATTATCTTAACTACATTGATCTCTTGATCGGTTATCAATTCCTGTTTTTTCGACAGTTCTAGGGTAAATTTTTTTTCTGTCTCTACAATTTTCTCCACCTTGTTGAGGTATTCCATTTTCGTATAACAGTACGGTTTGTGATCCGTTCTGTCACGCCAAAAGCAGATACAATGATCATGCAGATCATAAAACTTCAGGTAAACTTTACGCTCTTCACCCAAGTACATCGCTGATAACAACATAGCAGGACGATTTTCTGGTAGCTCTTTCATATCTCCGATCCTTTTTTTTACCTCCAGAAAATTTTCTTGCTGAGTCAAGATGTTATTAAATTGGTGATCATAATAAAAGCTTCACGGTAGATCCTGCTGTTTATGATTCCATCCGTCAGGAGTGAAAATTTGCTTGCCTTGCAAGTCGATAATTGCATTTCATAGTTAGAGTAAATTTATTGGCAATATTGATAAATAGCTTCAACTCCTTTCGATATATATATTTTCAAACATTAAAGAGTACTTTTCAATGCCGCTCCAGGATTTTTTATTGCCTTTGGAAAACGTGAAATTTCACAGCGAATCATCTGTTCGATACGGGGCTAAAAAATACCAGGTTCTGATAACGGACAAAAGAATAATCTTGTTCGCACAGAGAGGACATTTTCTCAGGTCGGACGATATTGTAAGTGAGAGAATTGATCGACTCCATGGACTGGAATATTCAGAAAGAGGGCTAATGTTTAGAATGGCTAAGATTTCTGTCCAAGGTACTACAAGAATAGATATACATGGACCTTCATCGGAATTGAAACCGATGTTTCAGGCTATGCAATCGCTTATCAATAGCGAATGAAAGGTAGGTCAATCATTTCGTTGTCGTACATTATCTCGATATGGGGTATAAACGCTGGGTTATAGATATACAGTTCTGGACTGGAGAGTTATACTTGTGAAAGTTCAAAACTGGAGAGTAAACTATATTGGCAACGCCCCTGTGGGTTATATCCAACGCTCGTTTAATGGGGAATTTTGAGTGAAGAGAAGCATTTCATTTATTATTGCCTGCAAATAAAAATATTTGTAAATATCGACAATGTCTGAAAGTAGTCAGCTTCTGGTTCGACGAATTAGGGATGGAACTGTCATAGATCACATTGAATCAGGTCGTGCTATGCTCGTTCTGCGCACCCTGAATATAACAGGTAAAGAAGGCAATGTCATTACGGTGGCCTTAAATGTTCCGAGCAGCAAACACCAAAAGAAGGATATCATCAAGGTAGAAAATAGGTTTCTTGAGAAGCACGAGACTGATAAACTGGCGTTAATCGCTCCTCATGCTACCATCAACATAATAAGAGATTACAAATTAGTGGAGAAGCGAAAGATACAGCTCCCAGATTCGATTGTCGGAATTTTCAGCTGTCCAAATTTGAACTGCGTAACAAATAGTGAAGAAAATATCAAAGCAACTATCGATATAATAGACAAACATAAGATAATTATGAAATGTAGGTACTGTGGAAGGGCACTTACAATAAATGAATTAGTCTCCTGATCACCTATTTTATAAGGTGTACTGATGATCGAGTGTCTTATGTTGGAAGCTGACGATGCCATCAAGGTTATTCATGCGATAGCAAGCAATCTAATTGACGTCAGCAAAAACAATATTAATTTCGCTAAACTGCCAGACACGTTCTGGGGCTATTTTGCAAGAGGACACGATGGCAAGGGTAAATTTGCCGTAATAATATCATATTCGGAAAGCGGAGAGGATATAGATGAATTGATAAAAATTTACGAGCGTTGGGTCGTGAACCAAAAGGGTAAGAAATAGCTCATCAGCTTTTTTGTCGGCCAAACCTAGAGCCATTCTCGGAGATATATCCGTGGCTAGGAATGCGATCGTGTTTTATTCGAGTCGCTCCCGGATGCGGCTGTCTATGCGTTTTGACAATTCCATAAGACGTATATAATGACTACCTTCCCAATAGACTTTGTAGCATCTTTCACACTCAAAGAATTGTTTCTGTCTGTTTTTAATTTTGACGTTGATCTTTTCTGCAATCTCCGCATGAGACCTCTCGGTCAACAATCCATTGCACATAGAACATCGGGAATTGACGTCCATGTATTGACCTAGCAATGTGCCGTAGCTAAGAAATGTGTGGGAAATATCTTCTAGATCATCGGAACCCTTGAGCAGTGTCCCTTGTGCTCCCTCTTTAACAATTCTCCTATACATCTCCTTGTCACAAGTTAAAATAAATCTACCATGATTGATTCCAAAACTTATGATCTCATCATCAGGGCTGTTTACAACATAAAGCGTGTCGAAACCAAAAAAACGTAATTTTCGAGCAACACTACCAAGCATCGAGTCGACCAAAAAAGCCGGTTTTGATTTAACTAATAACTTCTTCGCCCCTACATTCTTCGCACGTAAATGTCCCATCTGCATATTGCAAAAGATCAGACCATTCCCCGCATTCATCGCAATAGCCAGATACGGATCCAGCGGAGCGTCCTGTCTCTCCTCGGACAATTGCTGCTTTTTCAGAAATTACATCGACGAGTTCTGGAGTAACAGCAATTACATCTGACGCTGAAATAATGCCAACAAGTCTGTCCTTATAAACTACACCTAATCGTTTGATATTATGCTGCCGCAATACGCGAGCAGCTTCGGTAACGCCTTCCTCGCCTTCTATAGAATGGAGTCTTTGCATGATATCTGAAACTTTCAAGGTACTTGGTTTGACGTCCATGACCACAGCATTTGAAACTATATCCCAATCGCTAACAATTCCGACTGGATTTTCTCCCTCTTTAATTACAATGCTACCAACTTTCTGGTCTTTCATTTTTAAAGCAACGTCCTTAACTGTGTCTGTAAGAGCAGCTGAAATCACAGGGCTGTTCATAATATCTCTAACTAAGATTCTTGTCGTCATAGTGGCGTCTCTATGTTGTCTGAGCTCTCTCTTTACCACGACAGTGAATTCATCCATAGGCTTAATTACTTTGCTCATCGGTTCTGGAGAAATTCTCCCATTCCCCTTTTTCTGTGACGGAAATCTTTGAGTGGCCAGTGGGAATTGTCCGAGTCAAATCATCGATACTGATTGATTTAATGAAATCTCCTAACTGGGCATACTTATCGTCCTTGGGATTTGTGCTTGCATAAGCTGCTTTAAATAGCTCAGTCTTGATTTTCTTTGCTATATTATTTGGATCAGTCCCGCCGGGCAATAATTGTGCATATACTATTGATCGTTTCCTTATGGAATTAGATGGTCCGCATGTAAGCACATAATGGGAGAAAGACCATAAAATTCCAACCGCAATCCTTATTTCGACGTCTTTAATGTAATTACGTCTTCCTTCAATTACGAACGACCCTTTCGGAAGAAATTGTCCGGTCGGGGCCCCTTTCTTTATCTGGCTAGGTTCGACCCAGTATGCATCCGCACTGGACAATCCATCCTTCCAAGCTCGGCTGAAAGAGACAGTTGCCTGTGCTACTTCAATCAGACTAGAATTAATTTCACTAGCCTGTTTAGCATCTTTAAGGATAAAGAATGGCGAACCATGTATGTCTGCATGAAATACGATGTCATTGTCAGTAAGATACTTTCGAATGATAGCGGAATTTGATGAGGCGTCTCTTCCGCCAATCGCAAGCAGTCCTTCGTTCGTATTAAACCACCTGTAACGCTCATACCATTCTTTAGTAATCTGTGTTTTGATCACGATCTTATCCTGGATGGCGATTGTTTTACTTTTTAATTTCTCGAGCTGAGCATTCAATTTTGCTTTTGCATCTTCAATCGATATACAACCCCTTTCCAATTCTTTTGCTCTTACAAACAAAGAGGATGATATTCTAGCAAAGGTCGATTCCCCAATTAGGACACGTTCACCTAGCACTTCAAGGTATTTTCTGCCCTTGTCGATAATGATAGATGCTGAGTTTGCAGCGAGGAATTCTCTCACTGAAGAGTCATCGATATTATATATAATCCCATTTCGAGAAATGGCCATCAACTCACTGGCTATCCTTCTTATGGCTGTAGCTTTAGAAATAACTTCACCTTTCGCCTTGTTTTGTTCTGCAAGGTCGTGTTCCAGAACAGATATTCTTTTGTCAATTTCAGAGGTTTTTAAATTGCCATGCTTTTCTGTTATCTCACTGGCTAAGACTTCATCCACCCCTTCCATAAAGGAATGTGCTGTTCTCATGTTCGTGGCAATCGGCGTCAACGGCGGAACGGTAACAACATCTCGCGCTTTTCCATCGTCACCTAAAATTATTAGGTGACGATCTGTTGTGCTCAAATTCGTAATCTCTTTGATAACGGAATAAATTCTAAATATGTCGTCTTCGGTTAGTTGACCAACGTTTGTCGAAGAAATACTGGCCTTTCTAATTATTTCCTCCACAAATTTTTTTGGAATCGAAATATTTCTTCCTAACCAGCGCAAAACGTCCAAGTCGTTTGCATCACTATTATTTCGCATTTTCTGTAACTGTTCAAGGGTAACATCCAATACATCAATTCCACGTGTGGGAGGGGGAAAATATTGATGTCCCCTCTTTAGGATTCTATGTCTAACCTGGATAGGATTTAGAAGAGCAAGAATCCTCATATTTTCATCACAGAGTATAATGTTTCCGATACCAAAAAGCTCAGCTACAATAACTCGCCTTTTACCGTCAAGATGCACAAACTTTATTGTGATAATACGTTCAGTACCGGATTGTTGGATACATTCGATCTTTGCTCTTTCGATCTCGGGTTTGATGACATTGATAAGATCGCTTTCTTCTACCTTTGCGAACTTGAATCTTGTAAGCCATATGCCTCGAACAGACAACATCAATGCAATATCTGGCTCTGTAGAGTGATGCATACGGAAGAGAAAAGAATCTCTTGTCACAGCGATAATATTACTTACATAATACTCTGAAGTAATCCTTGTTTTGATCTCTCTGATAAGATACCTCAGTTCTATGCCTGATAGCTCCAATTGTATTGGAGGGGAGCTTCGCATATATTAATTAAAATAAACAGGATAACCCCAGCCCAGCCCTACCGCAAGGAATTAAACCAAGTATAAATTAATGACAAAAGTAATATAATTGGAGCCTCTTGACAGAGTCTTTTACATGCGAGCTATTCTTGGGGTAATCGCTGGTATAATCACAGGTTTTGCTATCGCACCGGGAACTGGTCAAGGGCCAGCTGTTGGTACTGCTATACTTATAGGGATATTATTATACATTATATCATATCAAATTGCAAGGCGTATGGCAAGGAATACTCCGAAACCACAAAGGCGGAAGTTGGCTACTAACGGAATATTTCCGTTTATTTTCATGCTACTTATGTTTATGATCGTTGTTTACACGGGATTACACCAAAACATGCTGTTAAAATAGACCTTGGTCCAAAATAAAGCGAATCCACTTTGGGGTTACCGTACTGGTGGCATTCCTGACGAATTATTTGAAAGGTCCGGGGAAGTCCCAATTACAAAGGAAGAGATCCGGGCTCTCGTAATTAGCAAACTACGCTTAAGAGAGGATTCGTGGGCAATTGATGTCGGCTGCGGAAGCGGAAGCATTACTGTAGAGATTTGCTTGCAAGCTAAAGTGGGCAAAGTATATGCCATAGATATTGACTCTCCTGCAATAGAACTAACTAAAAAGAATCTCATAAAGTTTGGGGCGAAGGCTGAATTAATCTTGTCGTCTGCACAAGACGTTTTGCCATCTCTACCTAAAGTTGACGCCATTATAATAGGTGGGAGTTCATCGGACATAGCTCGAGTGATACGACTGAGCATAGACCGATTGAAAAAAGGTGGCAGAATAGTAATTGATACTATCCTAGTCGAAACGTTGTATGATGTCATACGTACAATTAAGGAGACCGAACTTTGCGAAGTCGATGTTACACAGGCCGCTATTATCAAAGGTAAGACGATGGCAATTGGTACGATGATGGTTGCTCGAAATCCAATTACGATAATTTCTGCCACGAAACCATGAATCAATGTGCCAGTACTTTAAAGTGAACTCTGAAGGAATCACAAGGATTTCGTTGAAATTTAGTTCTAGTCCGCGATAGTGAATATAAATAATCATGTTGGAAATATCGTACGAATGAAACTATTCTGTGTAGGTTGCGGACCAGGCGACCCAGAGTTACTTACTGTCAAGGCTGTGAACACAATTAAAACTGCA
>Ga0153924_1000826_pt1 | contig 18068 bp, 15 predicted proteins | sample TSNJ008MetaG_FD_104709 | JGI IMG/M metagenome (GOLD analysis project Ga0153924, IMG submission 104709) | Attine ant fungus gardens microbial communities from New Jersey, USA - TSNJ008 MetaG | ecosystem: Host-associated > Fungi > Mycelium > Unclassified | place: USA: New Jersey, Wharton State...
GAACGGCAAGCCGAACGGCCCGGGCTGCGTTTTGTACGCCGACGCCGCGTCGAGCTCGCCACTTTGCAGCCGGGCTTCCACCGTCGGTTCGGCAAAGACCTGCGATGCGTTGACCGTATCGCCGAGGATCCTCCGCGCAAGGCCGGGCTGTTTGTAGAATGCCTCCGCTAGCTGCAACGTGAAGATAATGTTTCGCCCCTGCGGGTCCGTCGCCGGATCGGTACGCCCAAAACGAACGCCGGGTTGCGTGAGAATTTGATACCACGGCATCGCGTCCGGTTTCCCCGCGGCGGCATCTGCAAATGCATTCGCAAACGTGCTCTTCGGACTGTAAGCGATCACCATCTCCGTGCGCGCGATCGGCGTGGCTCGTTGCGCTTTTCCGGCTTGCAGCACGGTCATCATCGGACCCGGTGTCACCGGAATGAACACGTCGGCAGGGATGCTCCCGCCAACGATCAATTGCGCTAGCGCGTCCGAGCCCTGTGCGCGCCCGTGCATCGCAATGCCGAGGCTGTTCGCGACGGCGGGCTTTACGGCTCCCTCCATCATCGAGCCCATCGAACCTGCGTAGGCAACGTCGAGCACCGTGAGCGCACTCGCAGCGGGGCGCGGTGCCGACGCAGCGCCCGCGAATGCCATTCCGGCAGCGATCCACGTGCGGCGAGTCACGCGATTCGCTCTCCCATTCTGGTTACGTCGTATGCATCGAGCGCCTGCAAGTCGCGGCGATACGCCTGCGAGCGCAACGCCTCCAGCAGAACGCGCACTTCGATCGAGCGCAACGCGCGGCGCGGAACGACGAGCGTGCACCGCTCTTGCCGCAGCGGAACAAAATCGAGATCGTACATGCGAGCAACGCTTGCCATCCCGACTGCGGCGTCGGCGAACCCCTGCGCGATGGCCCGCCCCGCGTCAAGTTGTCCGGCGACCATGCGATCGTAACCCGCAACGCGCAGCGGATCGACCTTGGCACGACGCAGCTGCGTGTCTAAGAGCTGACGCGCTCCTGCACCAGCGGGCCGATTGACCAAACGAGCGCGCTTGCGCGCGACGTCGCCGGCGCCGCGGATACCGAACGGGTTGCCGCGCGCAAGGAGCCAGCCTTCCTCCGTCGTCGCGAGCTCAAAGCGTTCGAACGCGCTGCCTCTCAGCGCTCCAACATCGCCGTGCAAGACGGCGGCGTGTACGCGCCCTCGCCGCAGCGCGTCGAGCGCTTCGCGATTGGTCATCGCCAGCCACAGCACGCGCAGGTCGCGCGTATGCGCCGTCGCGTGTCTGGACAGCAGACCCACCGCCACGTCGCATCCGGCTAGGAACACGGCCGGCAGCCCCGATTGACACGGCTCGATTGCAAGATGCTCGGCGGTCAGCGGATGCACGATCGTTTTTCCATCGATCGTTCCGCGAGCACTGCGCTGCGCTGCGGCCGGCTCAGTTGCGAACAGCTGCTCGACGCTCACTCCAAGTACGCCGGCTAACGCTAGCGCGATACCGACGCTGGGCTGGACGCGGCCATTTTCGATCGCACCGATCGCCTGACGGGTGACGCCCGCTGCTTGCGCCAGCGCCTTTTGCGAGAGCCCCCGAGCAAGCCGAGTCCGCCCCAGCGAACAGGCAACGATACCAGACATAGTGGAATGAATTGTTGCCTAGCCTTTAGGCGCGCTCCTGCACCTTAGCCAAGATCAGACGGTCGATCGCCGAGGCGAACGCGTCGCATTCTTCATCTTGCAGCTCGGCGCGCCGGTGACGGCACGATACGAAAACGCTTGCACGATGAGGGCCAAGCGGGGGCAACGCCGGCTTCGGCCGCGATGTCGTTTGCGGTGCTCGTCGTCAATGAAACCGCTCGCGTTTTTCATCGAGGTAGTCGCGTAGCTCCACCGCGAACAGAGCTCGGGTGAGCTATCGCAAGAGATTCATCGTGGAACCGGGCCAGCGCGTGCGGCTGTCCGATCTCGATCCAGGGTTCAAAGGCAAGCACGACGACAAGGCCGAGGCGGCGGGCGAGGTCGAGCGCGACAACGAGAAACTCGCCGCGCTCCAATATCTGCTTTACGCGGATAACAAGCGATCGCTACTCATCTGTCTTCAGGGCCTGGACGCATCCGGTAAAGACGGTACGATCGCACACGTATTTCGCGCGCTCAATCCACAGGGCGCTCGCGTGCATGCTTTCAAGGTTCCCTCACAAGAGGAGGCGGCGCACGATTTCCTGTGGCGCGTACACTCGCAGGCGCCCGCGCGCGGCGAAATCGTGATCTTCAATCGCTCGCAATACGAAGACGTACTGGTCGCGCGCGTACACAGCCTGGTACCCAAGGCGGTGTGGTCGAAACGATACGACCTGATCAACGATTTCGAAAAGAACCTCGCCGACGCCGGCACGACCATCCTCAAGTTCTACTTGCATATCAGCAAGGACGAGCAACTCAAACGCTTCAAGACCCGGCTCGACGATCCGGAGCGGAACTGGAAAATAAGCGAAGCCGACTATACCGAGCGATCGTATTTCGAACAATACCTCGAGGCTTATGAAGATGCACTCGAACGGACGAGCACACCGCATGCGCCCTGGTTCGCTATTCCGTCCGACCACAAATGGTTTCGCAATCTGGCCGTCTCGAAGATCGTCGTCGAGACGCTCGAGTCCATGCCGTTGACGCTTCCCGCTCCGACCGTTGACCTCGACGACATCCGCCGCAAATACCACGCCGCCAAGCATGACCGCTGAAAACCCACGCGAAATACGTGGTACGGAGGGTACCACGATGGATGTTTCACGTAAGGGTTTCCTCACCGGAACGGCAGCGGCGGCGCTGGCTGCCGGCTCGGCTCCCACGGCCGCTTCAGCCTGGCCGGCCGGCGGGGGCAGCGTCGCAGGCCTCACATTCACAACCTTGCGCGACGGCGGCGTCGACCACGTCGGCATTCGCACGAAACACGGCATCGTCGACGTAGCCCGTGCAGCAAGTGCGATGGGCTTAGCACCGCCTCCAAGGACGATCGAAGAGCTGATTGCCGGGCGCGGTGACCTCGAGTCACTGCAACGCATCGCCGCGAGCGCGCCGGCGAGCGCGATACGAAACGAGTCCTCGGTTGAGTTCGGTCCGCTCGTTTCTAAGCCGGAGAAGATCCTGTGCGTCGGACTGAATTATCGCGCGCACCTGGCCGAAACGAACATGAAGCCGCAGCCGTATCCCGACCTCTTCAATAAATACAACACGGCGCTCAACCGACACAACGGAACGGTCGCGGTGTCGAGCTTGCCGCTGACGCAATTCGACTACGAGTCCGAGTTGGTCCTCATCATTGGGAAAGAAGCGCGCAACGTTTCCGAGGCCGACGCGCTCTCATATGTGTTCGGTTACGCCTGCGGCAACGATTTTAGCGCGCGCGATGCGCAACTGCGCGTTTCACAGTGGATGACCGGCAAGACGCCCGATCAATTCGCACCGCTCGGGCCGTGGCTGGTCACGGCCGATCAGATCGGCGATCCGCAAACGCTGCAGATTCAAACCTTCGTCAACGATGAAACCACGCCGCGTCAAGACATGAATACTTCGGAGATGATCTTCTCGTGCGCCAAAATCATCAGCTACATGTCCGAGTTCATTACGCTGCGACCGGGCGACGTGATCTACAGCGGAACACCCAGCGGCGTCATCCTCGGCTATCCGAAAGACAAGCAAGTCTGGCTCAAGGCCGGCGACAAGATCCGCACGCGCATTTCGAAGTTGGGCGAGCTGCACTTCACGCTCGTTTAACCGTCACGTCTTTAGGTGCAAGACCTGGGCGATTACGTCGGGCGCTCCGGCACGCCGTTCGCGATCGTACGCGCTCTGATCGAACAGCCAATCGGGAAGTGACGCGGGAAACGTCATATACTTGATCTTGATCGTACGCTTGAGCGACGTGCCGAATCCGGTCGGTCCTTCGGACTCCCATGCAGCCGTCACCCAATACGGTCCGATACCGACGAAATACACGGTCACGTCGCAATCGCATCGTCCGACATTCGACGTAGCGCCGACGTCGACATGATAATGCACGGCGAGCAGATCGTACGTGGCTGCGTCAACCCACAGGTCGCGTAAGTTGAAGCGCGCACTATCGTGCAGAGCCGTTAGCGCAATGTGATATGCGGAGCGGCCCTCGACGATCTCTCTGCCTGTAACCGTCGCATCGTAGTCGGGTGCGGCGCGCGATACGACCGTTGCGATCGTTGCAAGCGACGTCGAAACGCTATCGGCAGGCGCGGCCGTGCCGAAGCGCAGTGACTCGCGATCGACGGGATAGGCGAGCGGGCCGACAAATGGCGGCGAATACACGATCGCCGGCGGCAACGATGAGCCGGGAGGCGAGTCGGTTTGACTCATGGTTTGCGTCGCGGCCCGATACGCGACCCGGAAACCGCTTCCACTCGATTCATCTTCGCTTCCCACGCGAGAGATCGTATCGCTCTCTTCGGCGTAGTACACGACGTAATTGGGCCGCGAATACGAACGCAGGCGCTGGAACGCGAACGACATCAACTCCGCAGGCGGCGGCGTATGTATCGGCATCGGCGTGGGTATTGCCGCGATCGCCGCGAGTGTTAGCGTTAACGTAGCGTTAGCAAGCAGCATTCTGGTAGTCCGATGAGAGGCCGCGGCCCCGTCCCGGAGAACATGACGAGGCGATGAAAGCCCTATTTGGGACGCTCGGTCTCTTGGGTCTGCTCTACGGATGTAGCAGCGGGGGCTTTCTGCCATATGCACCGCGTTCGCTCGATTCGCTCGAAATCACCTCGCTGGTCACGCGGGCCTCGCTGAACACCGGTACCCCGCCTGGCCTGGTCCGCGCTGTGTTGATGGCGGAATCGGACGGCGATCCCACGGCGATTAGCCTTGCAGGCGCGCAAGGTCTGATGCAGCTGATGCCCGGAACGGCTGCCGGCTGTGGTGTAGCCGATGCCTTCGATCCAAATCAAAACGTCAAATGCGGCGCTGCGTACTTGAAGCAGTTGCTCGTTCGCTACCACGGAAACATCACGCTCGCGGTTGCAGCATACAACGCCGGACCAGGAGCCGTGGATCGCTATCGCGGCGTGCCGCCTTATGCGGAGACGCAGGCGTACGTGGCCCGCGTGATCTCGGCTTACCAGAGCTACTAAGCTCCCGGAACCGATGGCGACGCTCACCGAACGTCAGCCCCTCCCGAGCGCGGGTCTGTGGGCGTGGCGCGTACCGATTCTCGACAGCTATCTGCTCCGCGAAATGATCGGTCCGTTTCTGTTCGCGTTCTTCGCCTATCTCATCTTTTGGGCGCTGAACATCTTTTTCGTTGCCGCCGACTACATCATCAATCAGCACGCACCGTTCTTTTTGATTCTGCGATTCGTCATCTTTCGCGTGCCGCAGGCAATTCCAATGGCCTTCCCGTTCGCATCGCTCTTCGCAGGCTTGCTCGCGATGGGCCGCGTCATGGGCGACAACGAGATTACCGCGATGAGAACCTCGGGCATTCCCGTGTGGCGTATCGCACTTACACCGCTCCTCTTCGGCTTCGTGATGTTTTGGGTTGCGTACGCGATGAACGAGTACGTAGCGCCGGCGTCGGTGGACGTTTCGACTCGAACGTTCTATCAAATTATTTATCACACGGACGCGCTCCCGGTCGAGCCGCAGTTCTTCCGCAAGGATCCCGACACCGGAAACGTTTTTTACGTCAGCCAAGTCCTGCCTGACAACAAGACGATGCAAGGCGTGCAGGTCTTCAAAGTCGGCCGGTACGGCGTCTTTGTCGAAACGCTGCAAGCAAAAACGGCCACGGTTGAAAATACGCAGCTTGCGCTGCACGACGTGATAGAAACGCGCTACAACAGCGATGGGTTTATGACCAGTCAACAGCACGTCAAAGACGTTCTGATCGGGTTGCCGCTCGCCGAAACGGCGGCGCAGTTCATGAGCACCGAGAACTCGGACCCGTGGGCGATGTCGAGTAAAAACCTTTCCGCTCAGGTGAGAGCGTTGCAGGCACAGGGAATCGGCGGCTCGGCTCTGGGTACCTTGGAGATCAATCTGGCAAACAAACTCGCTTGGCCGTTTGCATCGTTCATCGGTGTCGTGCTTGCGATTCCTCTCGCAATGCGTTTCGGCAAGCGCGGCCGCACGCTGGGAGCCGCAATGGCGATCCTTGCTTTCTTCGTCTATTTCCTCATGACGTCGGCCGCTGCCGCGCTCGGACGAAACGGCAAGATCGATCCGTTGCTCGCGGCGTGGCTTCCCAATATCATGATGGGAACCACCGGGCTCATCTTGCTCTGGCTGGAAGAACACTGACGCGTGCGGTTGCTTTCACCGAGCCGTCGAGCTCTCACGGCAATAGCATGCCTGTGCGCATTTCTGTGCGGATATGTTCCGGCGCAGGGGCAGAGCGCGCCAACCGATAGCGATGGCGACCGCGCGCTCTATCTGCTCAATCATCAATCGTGCGCGGTAAAAGAGGCGCAGCGATTCGCGCAGGAGACGGTGCAGTCGTTTGAACCGGAAGGAAGCCGCTACGTCGCGCAGTTCTCGTTGCCCTCGCCCAGTCCGTCACCGAGTACCTCGCCGCTGCCGACGCCCGGTTTTGCGCCGCACGGTAATTCCACCACGACGCTCGTTGCGACGCCGCAGCCCTCGGGCTCGCCTGGGGGCGGACCGCCTCCGGTGCCAACTCCTACGCCGAACCCGTTCGATCAAAATCAGCCGGTATTCGTTCAGCGCGGCGGAAACACGCCTCCGCCCGTTACGCCCGCGGGACAAATCGCGCCGACGCCGAGCGCCGTGCCCAGCGGCACGCCGACCCTCGCACCAAACTACATCGCGATCTTAGCCGACAAGGTATCCGGCAACACGGGGCCTGGACAACCCGGCGATGCATCCGGCAACGTTCACATCTTGTACGGCGCGGAAGAGATCGTCGGTGACAACGCGCATTACGATGGGCTGCGCACGGTTACGATCACGGGCCATCCGTTCATCGTCAACCACGCGCGCGATTCCGTGCTTGAGGCCGATAAGATTTCATTCGATACGGTCGATCAAACAGCTATTCTCACCAACGGACGCGGTATGAGCTCCGAGGGCGTCGATCGCGGACTGGTCCATTTTTCCGCCAAGGATTTGCACACCGACGCTCAGGGAATCGGCCACGGTAAGGCGCCGCTGGTCACGACCTGCGAAAATTCCCGCTCGGGCTATCACATGACCGGAAAGAACATGGACGTCTATCCCGGCGACAAGATCGTCATCTATAAAGCGATCTTGTGGCTGGGAGCCGCGGCCGTCTTCTTTCTGCCGAAGGTTGTCATCCCGCTGCGCACGGTTGACAATCCCAACGACCGTCCCAAATACTTCCCCGACGTCGGATACGACGAGTACGAAGGCTACTGGATCAAGACTCGCACGACGTTCGGGAAAGACAAGTATTTCTACGGCTACTACGTGGTTAATTACTTTACCAAAGTCGGTTTGGGCTTGGGATACGTCGCGTTCTATCAAAAGAAGAACGGCCGGCGCAGCGCGAACATCAACTTCTACGAGATTCACGATCGCCGTGTGGACGCTACGACCGATAATCTCACCTTCAACGAAACCGAGAACATCTCGCAGACGCTGCGCGCGAACTTCGGGCTGAACTACCAATCGAACTACGGTCCGTATACCGACCTTCCCGCCAACACCAACGTCAACATCACCGTCGCCCACCAGGATCCACATTCGTCGCAGCAATACGGCTTTAGCCGCAACGCCGTCGGCTCACAATCGAGCAGCAACAGCTTTACGTTCACGGACAACAATCAATTCACGCAAACGCTGAGCAATGCGTTCAACTTCTCAATCTCGAGCAGCTCGTCCGATTTTGGCGGCTTCTCGTCGACGAACTCGACTGCGACGTACAACGATCTGCTTCATCTCACCACGCCGGGGGCCGACTATCAACTGACGTGGGACAAGACCAACGCTTCTGAGCCCTATGGCGACGAGGAGCTGCCGCAGCTGCAGGTCCGCCCCTACAAATTCTTCGACCACTTCTGGATTCCGATGTCCGCAAATCTCACGGTCGGCGAGTACAGCGAGCCCCAGTATAGCTTTGCCACCCAGCGTGTCGACGGGGCCATCGTTATCGGCCCGGAGATCGCCCAGATCTTCGGCAGTGATTTCCAGGGGACGGTCAACGTCAACCAATTCTATTACGGCACCGGAGATATGAAGGCGGCGATTCAGCAGCAATTCTCGCTTACGACGCCGATCAGCCAGCACTTCATCAACACGCTGACGTACAACGAGGCCAACTACAACGGACCGGCTTCGGTTCCGTTCTATACTCTCGACCAGCAGCCGACGTCAAACACGAAGAATGCGCAAGATCTCATTCGCGTGCTCAACGACAACATCTACAATCTTTCGGTTGGATTCTCGACGAACTTCGACGGCATGGCGCAGCCCATCAGCTATCAGTTCACCGCGCAGCCCAGCCCGCGCTCGATCTTGCTATTAGGCGGTTCGTTCTCGCCGGGCCCGGGTCAGGGATTCACGACCACCAACATGCAGCTCTCGACGCCGTTCGGCCGCGACACCGCGGTGCAGTTCGTGACCGACATCGACTGGCAGAACCACGCGCGATTGGAAGACAAGGTCATCTACCTCACGCGCACGATCGGCGATTGCTACCAATTGCAAGTGCTCTACAACCAATCGCAACAACTCGTCAGCATGCAGATCAACATCCTCGCCTTCCCGTCGCAAGGCGCGACCTTCGCAGTTGGCCAAGCCGGCCCGCTCATCCCCACGACATTCAATTTTTAGCCTCTTCGCTGCGCCGTTTTCTAGGGCTGGTTGGCAAGGATTCCGCCTGCTAGCGCGTCGGGAATGCTGGGGTGATTGCCGGCCAGCACTTGGACTGTAATGTCGAACGGCGTTGCCGTATCGAGCGTCGGCGAGGTGTATGACGTGTCGGTCGGGCCGCCGGATCCGAGCGAGTCGAGAATCGTTAGCGCCCCGGCGCTCTCGCCCTGCACCACGGAGCCGCTTACCACGAAGAGATTGAAGTTCCAATTGGTGCCCACGCCAACACCCGAGCCCGTCGGAGACGGCGAGGGGGAACTGCTCGACGTTGCCGACGTCGTCGGCGTCGGCGAGCTGCCGCTGACGTTGAAGCTTGCCAAAGTGCGCGAGAAAGTCACCGTGAACTCGGTACCCAGCCCGTTGCTATTGGGCATGAGTATGAGCTGTTGCGGGGTAGCGCCGATCGGGTAGAGCACCGGGAGCTGCGCGGTTGATGCCGGACGGTAGTAATAGAACGCTTGCGCCGTGACGCTTCCATTTGAGCCGCCGACGATGATCGCCATCGAATATCCGGCGTAGTTGTTGTTGAGCGTCTCGGGGAGCGGCGTCACGCCGTTTCCGGACGTGTTGAAAACGATGGCATAGGAGTCGCTCGGGAAGTTGAACGCCTGCTGGACCTGGAAAGTGACGCTCATGTATCCCGACTGTAAACCGCCGGGGCCAAAGCCTGGGTGATCGGGGGTAATTTGCCTGCCGCAGGCTGACACGATGAGCGCTACGACCAAAACCGTCACAAAACCGATTCTACGAATCATCCTGTCCTCGGAACGCCTGCGTGCAACGCTGGTGGCAGCTTTTTCCGGCCTGCTTTTCGCGCTTGCGTTTCCGCGCGCAGGATTTGCATGGGCGGCACCGCTTGGCGCAGGGGCGCTGTTCTTTACGTGGCAACGCGCATCCTGGAAACGTGCCTTCTTCCTGGGATGGATCTGTGGACTCGTCTTTTTCACGATCAGTTTCTGGTGGTGGAGCACGACAATTCGCACGTTTGTCGGGCCGCTCGCCTACGTTGCCGTGATCCTGAGCGCGGCGATCGAAGCACTCGCAATCGCGCTGGCCGGATCGATGACGGCGGTCGCGCGCGAACGTTCGTCGCCCGCGCTGGTTCCACTAGCGGCTGCTGCTGCATTCAGCATGACGGAGTGGCTGCGCTCGATCGGGTTACTTGGCGTGCCGTTCGCGCAGCTCGGCATAACGCAGGTCGACACCCCGCTGCGCGTGTTGGGCGCATACGCCGGTACGAGCGGCGTAACGCTTGCGCTTTTTGCACTTGGTGCGTACGCTGCGTACGCGCTGCGCACGCGCACGTGGCGGGCGCTTGCCGCATACGTGGGAACGCTCGCAATTCTCACGGCGGCGGCATGGTCCGCTTGGCCCGCGCGCACGGTGCCGCCGCCGAGCATTCCCGTCGCCGCCGTGCAGGGTAACATCGCGCAATCACTCAAATGGCAGCCCGGCTCCGCGGAGCGTGCGACGCGCGTCTACGTTTCGATGACGCAAGACGCGATCGCACACCACCCTGCGCTTATCGTGTGGCCGGAGACCGTGATCGCACTCAATGGTAGCGGCCTGGATCAAAATCCCGAATTGATCTCGCGATTCCACGCGCTGGCGGCGCAAGCGAATGCGACGATCGTCGTCGGAAGCATTAACGTTCGCAGCGGTTTGTTCTACAACTCGCTGTTTCTCTTCACGCCACGTGGCATCAGGGGTGTCTACGACAAGCGTCAGCTCGTCCCGTTTGCCGAGCATTTTCCCGGCTCTCAATTCTTGTGGTGGATTCCCTACGTCGGAGCGCTCAACGGAAATTTTGCGCAGGGCGACGGTAACGACGTGTTTCCAACGACGATAGGCCTACGTATCGGACCGCTGATCTGCTGGGAATCGGCGTTCGGCGATATCGCGTACGGCGATGTGCGCCACGGCGCTCAGGTACTCATCGTAGCTACCGACGACGCGTGGTTCGGAACGTCGTCGGGTCCCTATCAACACGCGCAGATCGCGCAGATGCGCGCCATCGAGTCGGGGGAATACGTCGTGCGCGCTGCCGCAACGGGCATAAGCGGTATCATCGCTCCTGACGGAACATGGCAAACGAGCGCCGGCCTCGAGGTGCGCCGCACGGTGATCGGTTCGATCGGTGCGCCGGCCGGTTCAGCGTTCGCGCGCATTGGACCGACGCGTATTTGGATCGCGATGCTCGCGTTGTACATCGTCATCATCTCGATCCCGTGGAGAGCGCGTTGAAGCGGCGCATTCCATGGAAGCTGCTCGCGTGGATCGTCGCCGGAGCGCTCGCGGTATATCTTGTCGTTGGAATCATTCTCGCCGGATTTGGCACGCCGCCGCTGCCGCCGGAGCAAAGCGGCATCACGCTCAAAGGCGGGCGCGTGCAAGGCAATCGCGTAACGACCAAATCCTGGAGTTTCGATTATCGCAGCGCGCAACTCTCACCCGACGGCACCAACGGGACCGTTGAAGGCGTTCGAAACGGGATCATCTTCAAGGCCGGGAAGCCCTATCTGAAAATCACGGCCGAACGCATTACGATCGATACGCTCTCGCTCGATTTCACGGCCATCGGGAAGGTCACCGTTGCGATGCTCGGCGATCCGCTCAAACGTTCGTTCGATACGGATCTGGTGCAATGGACGAACGGCGCGAAGCTGCTCCTGATGCCTCATCCCGCGTACCTGCACAGCGGCGACCAAACCTTACAGCTGCATGACGTGAAGATCGACTTTGGCAAGGACGAAGTGTACCTGGGATCGGTGCAAGGAAGCACGCAGGTCCGGCGGTAGTCCGGCCGATAGATAAGACATGCGCCGTTTCCGCTCGCTTCTCGCCTGCGCATTGCTTCTTGTTCCGTGCGCGTGCGCGCATTGGGGAAATGCGGCTGCGCAAGCCTCGCTGCCGCCCATGCTCATCGACGCTCGCGGCGTGGTGATGCCGCTCGATCAAGCGATGGCCAAAATCAGCTATCGGCCGTGGATTCCGCCCCGGCGAATCTTCAAATTCGCGGTGATTCCGCCGCTCGGCGATCTCGATACGCCCGGCCATCGCGGCCTGGCAATCGAATATCAGTACGCCGGTTCAGCGATGTTGCTCTCGCAGTGGCCGAAGCAAAACTTCACGCTTGTGTTCCTGCACAATACCGACATCACGTCGGCACCGTGCGAGGTCGCGCATTATAAATCCGACGGCGTCGCCTGGACGACGCGCGGAAAGCTCGCAATGACATTACAACCGGATGGGAGCGTGAGCCCGCAGGACGTGGATGCGGAGGCGCAGCGACTGATCGCGGCCGGCGGCTGCCGCTAGGTGATCACTCGCCCGATTCGTCCTCGCGTTTCTTTTTAGCCTCAGCGATCAATCGCTTGACTTTCTGGCCGCCTTTGTGGCCGATCTCTTCGTAAAAGTCGGCTCCATATTTTTCTTTGACGACTTTTCCGCCTTTTTGGCCGATCGATTCGTAAAATTCTACGCCGTGACGGTCGCGCGTAGCCTTACCGCCCTTACGACCAATCTCTTCATAGAAGGTCGAGCCGTAGCGGTCTCGGACCGTGTCGCCGCCCTTTTTGCCGGCCTCGCGTACCGACATTTCTTTGGCAGCGTCATCCTCGGCTTTTCTGTCAGCCATGGCGAATTACGACTTGCGCTTAGGTTTCTGACCGCCTTTTTGGCCGATGACTTCATAGAACGACGGGCCATACTTGGTTTTGGTTGCCTCGCCACCCTTGCGTCCGATCTCTTCGTAAAACTCTGTGCCGTACTTGGCCTTCACGCGTTCTCCGCCGCGTCTGCCCGCCTCGCGAACGCTCATGCCGCCCTGGGGTTCCTCTTGAATCGACATCTAGATACCATCTCTCCTTGCAGAAAAGGATACGGACCTACTTATGCCCATACGCCCGCTCGCTAAACCCAGGATTTTGCTTGCGTGATTTCGACGGTGATCTCGGGCGGGACGATTCTCGATGAGTTCTGGGAGACCGCGGTTTTCCACGGACCTGGCCATTGTTGGCGATCGGATCGCCCGAATCGGCGATTGTGCGGAAATCGAGGCGGTTGCGCGGATCGACGCGAGCGGCGCGATCGTTGCGCCGGGTTTCATCGACGCATGCTCGCATACCGATGATAGCTTGCGCTCGCTTACTTCGTCACCCTCGAGGCTCGCTCAGGGCATCACCACCGAGGTCACCGAGGTCTGCGGGCGATCCGGATTCCAGCCATCGGGCCGCGAACGGAGTCCGCTATCACCTGGATCGAGCTTTCATCGGTGCTTTCGGCGTCGATTGATCCCGATGCCCTCGCCGACGAGCGAATCGCTGCAGCCGCGGCGCTCGAAATGGAAGCGCGTCTTGGTGATATCTGGCACGACGTGATGCTTGCAGAGGTTGCGAGCGAAGAACGTTACGCGTGCTGCGGCAGATGCGATTGCGTCCTGCGCGTGCGGCGATCGACTTCATACGCAGCGAAGGCGATTGCGCGCGCGCATTTTTCTTCTGCGTGAACGAAGAGGACATCGTAACGATCCTCTCGGCTTCTGCGCGATCGGTACGTCGGCAGCCGCGTACGCGTTTGGAACGTTTCCGCGTGTCGTGGGGCGCTTCGTTCGCGGGCGCCACACCTTGACGCTTGAAGGATACCGCTACGTACCAGCGGCCGGGTTCGGCGCCGCTGGGGTTGAAGACCGTCCTTGTCGCCCGAGAAGCGACGGGAGGCCTAACCGCATGCTCGCGCTCGCCGCGCTAACGCTCTCGCTGCAGGTTACGCAGACCAGCTTCGATCTGCTTGACGGCGTTTCGATCGAGGTTGCCGCGCACAACGGCACGTCGACCCCGCAAATCGTCAAGTTCGCACGGCCGGCCGAATACGAAATCCAAGTATTGCGCGGCGATTCGGTCATCTGGTCGAACGCGACCGCCGTACCAACCGGTGTGACCTTTCCAATTCATATGCGAGCGTTCGTTCCGGGACCCAGCGTCCTCGTGGTGTACATTTGGAACGCGCTGGAATCCGACGGTTCGAGCCCAGGTCCCGGCGAATACTCCGTGCGCGCGCGGTTGCTCGGCATGGGCGTAACGCCCGAAGCGCGCGCGAACGTGCGCTTCATCGCTCCGTTGCCGACCGCCTCGCTCGAAAAACTCAAGCTCGGCGATACGGTTACCATCGCCGGCACGCTAGACGCGCGCAAGAACGTACTCACCGATGCGAGCGGAAGCGTCATGCTTGCGAGGCGCCTGCTTACGGCACCGGCGAGCGCGGTCGCCGTGCGCGGATATTTGATTCGCCGCCCCGATCGGTCGCACGTGTTCTTCGTGCAGCGCTGGGCGCCGATCGAATGACGTCGTGGGGCGACGAATCGTTTAGCAGCCGGCGCGAATGGCTCTGCACGAATGGCCTGGGAAGTTACGCGTCGGGAACGGTCGCCGGCATACTCACCCGGCGATATCACGGTTTGCTCGTTGCTGCTCTTGCACCGCCGCTCGGGCGGCGCGTGCTGCTCAGTAAATTCGACGAATCCGTTTCCTATGCAGGCACAACGACCGACCTGAGCGCGAATCGTTGGCGCGATGGTACCCTCGCGCCAACCGGTTGCCGAACGATCGTCGATTTCAAACTCGGCGGAACCATTCCCGTGTGGACACACGCGGTCGCGGATGCGCTCTTGGAACGGCGCGTGTGGATGGAGCATGGCGCACAAACAACATACGTCGAGTGGCAGTTGCGCGATGCGAGCGGCCCGGTCGAGCTGCACCTCAAAGCGTATGTAAACGACCGCGATTATCACGCGCTGACTGAAGCATTCGACACCCGGTGTGTCGCGAGCGTCACCGGCGAGGTTGCGACGATCCGTCTGGGAGATGGCACCCCGTGGTATCTGCGCGCCTCCGGCGCGCGGATCGAGCTGGGGGGCGAATGGTATTACGGCTTTCGCTACGACGCCGAAAGCGAGCGCGGACTCGAGGATCGTGAAGATCTCTATCATGCACTGACGATCCATTCGCTGCTTGCAAAGCCCGGCGATCGCGTTCTCGTGCGCGCATCGCTGGAGCCTGCCCTCTCCTCGCCCACCGATCCGCATTTGCGCGAGCGGGATTTGCTGGATCGATGGCGCCGAGTGAGCACACGGAATGCAGCAGCTCCGAAGTGGATCGAGCAACTCGTGCTAGCAGCGGATGCGTTCATCGTCGCGCGGCGCGTTGCGGGCGTGCCGGGATCGACGGTGATCGCCGGCTATCACTGGTTCGGTGATTGGGGACGCGACACGATGATTGCGTTGCCGGGAATCGCGCTCGTAACCGGCCGGCCGGACATAGCACGAAACATCCTGGGGACGTTCGCGCGCACGATCGATCGCGGCATGCTGCCCAATCGCTTTCCCGATAGCGGTGCCGAACCCGAATACAACTCCGTCGATGCCGCGCTGTGGTTCGTGGAGGCCATGCGACTCTATCACGCGGCTACCCGCGACCTCGACTTCATCAGCGTCCATTTCGCCGCATTGACCGGCATCGTCGAAGCATACGCGGGTGGAACGCGTTACGGCATCGCCGTCGACCAAAGCGATGGCTTGCTGCGCGCGGGGGAGCCGGGCGTGCAACTGACCTGGATGGATGCGAAGATCGGCGACTGGGTTGTTACGCCGCGCATCGGCAAACCGATCGAAGTCAATGCGCTTTGGTATAACGCACTTTGCACGATCGACGGCTTCGCGCAAATGCTTGGGCAGGACGCCTCGCCCTATCGCGACCTCGGATCGCGGTCGCGCGCCTCCTTCGAGCGATTCTGGAACGACGCGGAGAACTATCCGTTCGACGTTATCGACGGGCCGAACGGCAACGACGCGTCAATTCGACCGAATGCGGCGTTTGCCGTGGCACTTCCGTTCCGCCCATTCCAGAGCCGGCGCGAGCACGCCATCGTCGATCGCATCGCGCGCGATCTATGGACGCCGATGGGGCTGCGCTCCCTTGCGCCGTCGGATCCGTGCTACATCGGCCGCTACGGCGGACCGGCGCACGATCGCGACGCGGCCTACCATCGCGGCACGGTTTGGCCGTATCTTGCCGGTGTGTTTGCCCGCGCGTACGCGAACGCGTACGGAGATCGAACGCGTGCCATGCGCTTCGTTGCATCGCTGGCTTCATCGATGGGGTGTTATGGAATGGGTACGCTGCCCGAGATCGCCGACGGCGATCCGCCGCACGAGCCGCGCGGATGCATCGCGCAGGCGTGGAGCGTCGGCGAAGTACTGCGCACTTGGCACGCTTTACAGGAGAGCCAGGAATGATCGAGCCGCCGACCGCGGAGCACGCGCGGATGCATGATTCAAAATCGCGCGCGCAATGGCGGCTGTGGGGACCCTACGTCAGCGAGCGGCAGTGGGGCACCGTACGCGAAGACTACAGCGCTACCGGCGAGGCGTGGGATTATTTTCCGTTCGACATCTCGGCCGAGCGCGTCTACCGCTGGGGCGAGGACGGAATCTTCGGTATCTCCGATCGTGCACAGCATCTGTGCTTTGCTCTTGCGCTGTGGAACGAGAATGACGATCGGCTCAAGGAGCGGCTCTTCGGCCTCTCCGGGCCGCAAGGCAATCACGGCGAGGACGTCAAGGAATATTACTACTATCTCGACAACGTGCCGTCGCACGCGTACATGCGCGCGCTCTACAAGTACCCGCACGCGGCATTTCCGTATCAAGACCTGCTGGCGGAGAATCGCCGGCGCACCCGGCTCGATCCCGAGTACGAATTGATCGATACCGGCATCTTCGATCGCAACGCATACTTCGACGTTCAGATCGAATATGCCAAGGGTTCGCCGAGCGACATGCTCGTACGCATCACGGCGACCAATCGCGGCGAGCAGGCCCACGCGCTGCATCTGCTCCCGACGTTGTGGTTTCGCAACGAGTGGTCGTGGCGCGAGGGCGTCGAGCGGCCCTCGATCGAACTTCGCCATCACGTCAACGGCATGTATGCTGCCGTTGCCCATAGCGGCGATATCGGCGATTATTGGTTCTACGCCGACGGCGCGCAGGAGCTGCTTTTCACCGAGAACGAGACGAACTTCAGGCGGCTCTACGGAATTGACAACCGCACGCCGCTGGTCAAGGACGGCATCGGACGCCGCATCGTGCACGGTGAACGCGAAGCCGTTGATGACGTGCGTGGAACGAAGGTCAGTGCGCACTATCCCGTGCTGCTCGAGCCCGGCCAAAGCCGCACGATCGGGTTGCGCCTCTCCACGACGATGCATGACGCGCCGTTCGGGCACGCCTTCGACGCGACGTTTGCAAAGCGTGCGGCCGAAGCGGATGCCTTCTACGACGACATCAATCCATTTCATGCCGACGTCGAGGCTCGGCGCGTGCAACGGCAAGCGTTTGCAGGGCTTCTGTGGTCGAAGCAATTCTATCATTACAATGTCCGTCGCTGGCTCCAGGGCGATCCCTTACAACCCAAACCGCCATCCCAGCGGCGCAGCGGACGCAATCACGACTGGATGCACTTCGAATCCGGTGAGGTGATGTCGATGCCGGACAAGTGGGAATATCCGTGGTTTGCTGCGTGGGATCTCGCGTTTCACACGGTCGCGTTCGCGTTGATCGATCCTGCGTTTGCAAAAGCTCAACTCGTGCTGCTGGCGCGCGAGTGGTTCATGCACCCAAACGGGCAGCTCCCGGCGTACGAATGGGCCTTTGGCGACGTCAATCCCCCCGTGCACGCGTGGGCCGCTTTGCGCATCTATCAAATCGAAAAAAAGGAACACGGCAACGGCGACACCACGTTTCTCGAGCGCATCTTTACCAAGCTGCTCCTTAACTTCACCTGGTGGGTGAACCGCAAGGATGCGCAAGGCAACAACGTCTTTCAAGGCGGCTTCCTGGGACTCGACAACATCGGCGTATTCGATCGCAGCAAGCCGCTGCCGACCGGCGGGTTTCTCAACCAATCCGACGGAACCAGCTGGATGGGCGTGTACACGTTAAACATGCTGGCGATCGCGATCGAGCTTGCGATGCACAATCCCATCTACGAAGACATCGCAACCAAATTCTTCGAACACTTCGTCTACATCGCCGACGCGATAAATCGTCTCGGCGGCTGCGGCCTTTGGAACGACGAGGATGGGCTCTACTACGACATGCTGGTGCAGGATGGCGGAACGCCCATACCAATGCGCATA
>Ga0153924_1000827_pt1 | contig 18066 bp, 16 predicted proteins | sample TSNJ008MetaG_FD_104709 | JGI IMG/M metagenome (GOLD analysis project Ga0153924, IMG submission 104709) | Attine ant fungus gardens microbial communities from New Jersey, USA - TSNJ008 MetaG | ecosystem: Host-associated > Fungi > Mycelium > Unclassified | place: USA: New Jersey, Wharton State...
CCCTATGTTCACCTGTTGACTGACAAACTAGTCCAACCTCTGCAAAGCCAAAGCAAAGGCTCGTGCCGGATCAACATCGAGGGTTGATCCTTGCTTGTCCAACTGGAACCCGATTAAAGTGAAGGCTGATCCACTCAAGGCAAAAACCCAAGGTAGGTTCATTGTTCACTTTCCTCATCCACATCTTCATACCCGGTAAAAATTCAGTTATTGATCAGGCACAGAGGCTCTTACAGAAGATAGTGAAGACGGTTGGCAAGAAGAAGTGCCCTCCTGTCATCGATGTATGAATGTTGGCTGATGTTCTACCTACGTTATCGTTTAGAAACTTCTTGACCATATGTATTGCTGCGCTCTTGGAATATTGGTCATGATATAGTCATTATCATGTCGGCTTATGTATGTACCCCATAAATCCGCGATTCTTTCGTTCTGTGTAATGTCTTCTAGAATAAGAACTAAACCTGTCTCGTTTATTTTCTACACGTGGGTGAAAATCTGGAATGCGCATTATTCTCCAAATTCGTTCGAAATTTGTCTGTGTTCTTGTGTCCAAGTTGATGCGGATCAGGCCAAGAAGCAAGGATTCTCTGTCAGAAAAGTCTGACCGAGTCTTTCGCGAACTAATAAATTACGTTTCTCGTGAGCCACAGCAAAATTTTCATTCGAAGGCACTTACAGATACACCATTCAATGCACTCCAATTTCAGCATCTTATAAGACAGAAATGAAGCACAGAAATATCCCATTCCCTCCTCAAAAACTACGCCATTCCAGTTTCATAAATGCCTACTAAGATATTAGCCCCCGTAGAGATTCACGACAAGTATTATATAAAGGGAGGAGATTTATCTATCCTCGTCAGTGTCTTTCCTCTATCTGCCTAGCTTCTATAACGATTGGACCGTCTTGATGGCAGGTTGATAATACACGGTTCTTAGTACCATCATATTTCTTTCGGGAGAGTCCCAATTTTCGAGAGCGACTCAAAACCCCATCGGACACTCCTAGCAAGCCTTCCGACCGCATCCAAGAAATCCAAGAGATAATTATTCATGCGGAGGAAAATGTCTCCCCTGATGACTTTGCGCAACTCTGTTGGGTATTCTTTAACGAGTAAGAACTGTACCCTATTTTCACCTGCATGACACTGGCTGAAATATTTCCGGGATATTGCAGAAAACTATCCATTTACGAGACAACACTCGTCAACTGGAAGACAATCCTGCGACTAGCTGATCAATACAAATTCACTGAGGTCAAGAATCTGGCGTTTCGTGAAATCGACAAATCGGGCGCGTTTGACATGTCTATTGTCGAACGAATCATTTTATACCGCAAGTACGATGCAGATAGAAAGTATCTGGAAACACTATATGTGGAGCTCCTCGCACGCCCTGAACCTCTCACCCTTAGCGAGGGTCAGGATTTGTCACTCGAGTTAGCTTTACTCATATCTGGAGCGCGAGAACGACTGCGCGCGAGTTCAGATAAACTATCATTATCGGATCCGCTACCTGAAACAATGGTTGAGACTATCAAGACTATGGTCGCATCGATGTTCTGGGACCGTCCTTCATTGCCTGAAATACCCCGCGTCACTTCTTCCGACTTACACAAAAACGGCCAAGTGGACACTACGCCAGCTTCAGTTCCTTCAAAAGGTGAGTATCTGCAAGAACTGTTGGACAAGTATCAGCGCTTTTTGACACTTCATTTTTTACTCAGATGATGGCCAGAAAAATGGTACGGACAGTTCCAGTAAGGTTTTCGGTAAAAAAGGGAAGGAAAAAGACAGGACTGTGGGACGATGAATGACTTATTACGATCGGCATTTGCTGTGATTCGCATAGTGTTCTCTGTGACAAGCATTTCCCTTATCTAAACTTTGAATTCTCGGAGTCATTGTCAGGAAAGGTTGGCTGCTATAGCACCATAGTGACAGTGGCCAATGTTTGATAGCTCTCAAATTAGAACTTAGAACGCGCGAAGCTATTCCGATCACGTGTGATAAGGTTACTCTAGCTTGTACCCTTGATTACTCCTCAATACAACCGTGCCTGCCTGCTGCAAGTCCTTTAAGCAGTGAAGATGCTTCAGGAGACAATTTAAGTAGCCTGGAGTGGATCACAAATTTGGTCTACAGTTTGGACCATCCTACAGAGCACTACAAACGACAAACTGATGTTTCGATTTCACAAGGATGACAATTGAACAGCTCGCAACAAATCCCTCGCTCGATATCTTTTGCCATGATGCGCATGACTGCTATGTGATTTGTCAAGCGCAGACATTGATTTCTGTGCTTCTGTGCTATTACCATTACCCGTGATTTATCCAGTTGACATCCTGAATCCGAATTTTGCCCGCGGTATCAAGAACATGAATATCAAGGCAGGGAGTGCCAAGTGATTGCTTTTGTGAAAAAATCCACAATGTTCCTTGCGAGTAGGTCCATCAAGCTATTCGCCTTCATCGTGGCCACCACCGTTACCAAAGTCGTCGGTGATGACCTAAATGTCTACATTGACACTACCCTTGCCTCTGGATGGGAAAACTGGAGCTGGAGTAGCACTATAGACTTTGCAGCTACTGACATCATCTCTGGCTCCTCGGGTACTAGCATCTCGGTCACTTCTGATGCGTGGTCTGCCCTCTCCCTCTACAATCCAACTTCTTTTAAAACCTATGCCGGGTTGAAGTTTGATATCGCCGTCAGTCACCAGTATATTGAACGCTTTCCATTGATTTATCTTCAAGGGTTTGATTTAGGGGGACCAACCGGATGTTACTCTTTTGATTCAGTCCGTTGCAGATTCCGTTGATGGTCCAAGTATTCCATTGTCTGCGATCAGCAAAAGCATCGCATCAGATGCATTTAGTACTCTCTTGATTGATTTCAGCAACCTACCTGGATCTGGAGCTGCTCTGGTCTGTCTTTTGACTTTATTGGAGCTAGCAGATGCCGAACTTATGACAGGGTGATGCTAACTGGGACCGCATCAGTCTACAGGCTGGTGGTTCTGGCGCAACTGTGAGTTTCTCGGAATGCGTGCAAACTTTAGTGTGTCCTGATTCGATTAGTATCATGTTGACAACATCATTTTGGTCGAATCTATTATCATTACCCCGGAGTTCCTAAGTGCCGAGCCTCTCGCGAGCAATATTCTTGCTGTTACCACGAAAGGTGATGTCGATTTGAGCACGGTCAAGGTCGCTCTGAATGGCTCGGTAGGTCCTATAATCCACGCTCTCTTTCAATCTCTAAAGCTTGTCGAAGCCTATTACATTGACTGGGCACAGCACCTATGTGCCGGTCGATACGCCTTCCCTCTCCATCACGTACTTCACACTTGCGACAAATTTTGCTCCTGGAACGCTGACAATTATGGCTGGAGAGTCAAACTTCAATTACACCCTCCCTAATGTCCTCTATGGCAGGTTTGTATTGTGACCTCGTCTATCACTCGACGATACTCAGGATTTCTCTTCAGTATTGTCCAGACAGTATCCACTCCGATCGATCCCCATATATATGGTGTCAACTTCCCTACGAGCCCTGATTATATCGAGCATCTCGGTGTCACAATCTCCCGTTGGGGTGGAAATGCTGTCACAGCCTACAACCCATTTGGAGGGTTTACCAATGCCGGAAATGACTGGTACTTCGAGAATAGAGATTCCGACAGCGCCGATGATTGGGCTGGCTGGGTCCATGGAGCTGGTTCAGATACACTCATGACTATTCCCGCGTAAGTATGATGCTTTTCCGATGATAATTTATCCAATTCAAAATTCTTACAAGTCTTGACTGGGTCTCGAAAGACAATACATCGTACTCTTATCCGAAGACGATCTATCCAGGTTGGCACAATCCCATCTCTATGTATCATTCTCTTATCATTCCTTGTAGATCAGGCTGATTTTGATCCATTTAACGCCGATGCGGGTAACGGAAAGTTCTCCAATGGCTCCTGGGTCTCTCCTCCTAATCCCACAACCGTTTACTCTGGTTGGAACACGACATTTGCCCAAAAATGGCTCCAGGGACTGGCGAACAAACCTACGATCGTTACGATTGACAATGAAATTGAAATTGCATCAAGTACGCATCAGGACATGCACCCCGTGTACATTTTGCAATCATGAAGTCGTTACCGAATTGCTGATGTGCTGACAGAGACATCGATTATGACGAAGAGCTCGACCGAGTTGTCAGGTTTGCCACAGCAGCCAAGGCTGCTCTTCCCAGTGTCAAGGTTGCTGCCCCTTCGACGTGTTCTTGGTGGTTTTGTAAGTGGATGCTGCTATGTTATTAACCAGGGTACTGATATCTGGTCGAGATTGGACGAGTATGGTTGGTTGGGATGACACTGCCGCCCACGACAACATTGATTTTATCCCTTGGTTCTTGGGTCAGATGAATGAGGTCGAAAAAACTACGGGCAACCGACTTCTTGATTACCTCGACATCCATTATTATTTCCAGCCTGACACTAGCGCTAACGACGATGCTGCTAAGGCTTTGAGGCTTAGGATGTCTCGTAGCTTATGGGTAAGTTCTTCTGGCTGCCGCTCTCTGCGCCACAAACTTTCTAATAACTCCACACAGGATCCTGATTATGTCGACGAGTCCTGGGTAGCTACTGATCCACAGAATCATCAGTGGGCTCCTGATACCGTTCAATTGGTCCCTCGTATGAAGACTCTCATCGACATTAACTATCCTGGAACCAAGCTCTCAATCTCCGAATGGAGCTCCACCGCTGATGATGATCTCACTGGTGGGCTTGTTACTGCCGATGCCCTTGGTATTTTTGGCAAATATGGTGTTGATGCCGCTACGTACTGGGCAACGCCCGGGGAGCAAGCCCCTGTGGGCTTGGCTTATTGGCTCTATCGAGGGTATGTAGACTGTACAAGAATAAATCCCTTCATGCTTTCTCATTCATGAATTCAGGTATGGTACATATTTCGGCGACCGTACTGCCCAGGTCAATCTCGCGAATCCCGATCCCAACACTTGGGCTATCTACGCTGGATCTGACGATTCCAAGCTCACTCTTGTCGTCCTCAACAAGAACCCTGATAAAGCACTCTCATTCGATCTCTCCAATGTACCGACTGGGAAATACTTTATTCGCCATTTTGGTGGTGCTGCTGGTGTTGCCAAGTGGCAGGTATGAGACACTCCTTTCCTGCCTGACATACGCCTGAATTCGCTGATCTTTTCGGATCTAGACTACACTCGATTTGACAAACAGCCAATTCATCGTCGTTCCTGGCTATACTGCCGTTTTTTTGAGGCAGCAGTGATTAACCAGCAGTGATCAACCTTACGGGAACGTATTCCGACCTTGATGTATGTAAAAGCTTGTATTCGCATTCGATGGATGTATCCTATAAATATATTATCATGGTCCCTTCTGGAAGATTCTTGATGTGTAGCCAGAATTAACAGCGAAAATTCCTGAGACTACTGTTGGCTTTATCAACTGTGTTGTGGGACTTAATCACAAATTGTATGTTTTCATTGATCGTCTCGTCATCAAATCTTCATTTCATTGATGATCCCATTAATCTGCGATCGAATTATTATTCCTAGCGTCATCAACTTTATGCCTCAGGAAATTGAGTTCTTTAAGTATTTATTGTTTACGTCTTTAGACACTCCGCTCCATCCTGGAGTTCAAGTGAATGCGACCGTGGACAAAAAACAATGATTGGTTACATAATTACCAAATTCCCTGGTCCACAGCTGCGAATCGTAATGTCAGGCAATCTTGGGCGACCAAAATTCACTCCTACCTCATGCTGTTCAGACATCGCACCACTGACAAGCAATGACAATCAATGGAAACCTATGATTGCCTGTTCAGCGGACTTCCCAGTTGAGCTCGTACTGTTTCTTCACCATATATGCTAGGAACTCTGTTCAAGAGCAGTGCAGTTCGAAACCGCGATCTCTCAACTGGTCCATCATCCTGAATATAATTCTACTTTGATCCTTCGCTCCGATATCTTGAGGGACTCAACAGAAAACATTCCCGCCAAGACACCTCCGCTACATGGATTTACGAAGTTGAGGTGCATTCATCGTAAACTCCTTCCTCGCCGGCCTGGCCGTGATGAAAGCCTGGAACAATATTGTACATTCTACTCTTCGGAAGCATCCGAGACTGGACCCTCTCTGATAGACGCCCTCATCCTGACACCGGTTGTCTCCCCGGAGTCCAAATTACCCTATTATCATCCATCAGTCTATCACATTGCCTTTCGCTATATCATTTCAGCATCCTCTTCCTTTCTGAGAATTGAAGTTTTACCGCTCCCAGATATACCCACAGACCCAACCTCACGCCTCTATAGAACCTGTCTTGCATTGCTAGAAACCTTGCACAGGTATGGATGGGGGGCTCTGACAAATTATAAGAAACGGGTAGTACATGATTGCCTGGTCCCTCGAGAAGAATACCAAGACTTATATCTGGTAATGCGTGAAAGATATAAACATCTCGTTGCTACATGGAAAGAGGTCACGGACCCCCTGAAACATGTCTTTGAAGATATTGGTGTTGCGACGTTCTTGATGCTTTACTGGAAATCTGCTTATCAACATCATCCCTCTCCCGAAATTGTCACCTCTGATCCTAACCAACCATGGACAGCTTGGCCTAGACCACCTGCAGGATTTTTAGACTTTGGGTAAGGATGCCTGAAATGTATCCAACTCCTTACTAACGCCCATCAATGACAGGTGCGGTAACGGGTTGCTCACACATATTTTAGTGAGTGAAGGATACGCTGGAGGAGGAATAGATGTCCGATCCCGCCAATCTTGGGTGCAGTATCCACAAGAAACACAAGCGCAGCTTCGAATTTTTTCATTTGATCCTACGTCAAAGAAATTGCCACCTTTCCTACTGCCGGGCGTTTTCATCATTGGCAACCATGCAGATGAGCTAACTCCTTGGATTCCTGTTATTGCTACAATACACAAGGCAAGCGGCTATCTCTCAATCCCCTGTTGTGCCTGGAGTTTTGATGTGAAATTTGAACGCTCATCAACTCCGTTCTTCCCCGTGCCTAGTCGGGGTACGGTCGAGGAACCTTCATTAATCCACCCTGAAACTGGTTTACCCATAGAAATTGTCAATAATCTCAATTTGGGTAGGGACGGCAGCCATACGAGCTCGTATTCAATCTATCGTATATGGCTCGCCACCCTTAGTCTTCATTGTGGATGGGAACTCGAGTGCGAGGTCTTGAGGATTCCAAGCACGCGGAACTGGGCCATCGTAGGTGAGTAATCACACTTCACCTGAGCAAAGTCTATTTATACAGTTCTGCAGGCAGTAAAAGGTCGTCGACAGCGAAAGAAGAAGCCCTCTCAAACGCACAGGCTATAATCTCTGGCGTTATGAGCCGTGGCGTCTTCAAAGCAAGAAAACCCGAAGGAAAGGCAGAACAACATGGCCAGATGGAGTTATATTATTCTGACAGTGATCTCATTACAATAATATGATCATGAGATCGCAGCAATGGCTACACGGGCTTGACATGATCGATGTGCAAAAAATCTATGACGTTGTCCAGTTGCTGGTTCCCGCCGAGACGTGCAATTTCTTCGCGTATCTGCCGTTCCAGAGTGTCCAAGACTGTCATGGTATACTCGAAAGATTGGGTATGATCTCGCAAGTAATTGATGGTGTGCACCTTCAGTGTTGGTGTGGTCGGTCGTTTCTGCAAGACATCTGTAACATTCGGATATAATCATTATACTTCCTGTATCCATGATCTCACTTACTCAAGATCCGGCTATTGGAGGTGTCGGCAAAGATGCCATGCACAATGGGAAAAGAAAATTTTCCTTCAGTGAGGTCTTCCGCAAAGCCTTTGTTTGATGAGTACTGCGCATCAAAAATCAGATAGGGGTGTGATTTTCTAGAGAAATCAATTGCCTGAGCACTTTGTAAATTCATGAGATCATCACGGATTTGGAAAAAGACCCCAATCAAATTTACGAGAGGAAGATAGTTTCTACTTCACTTTAGTCACAGACTAAATAAGCGAGGAAAAACCCACACGTCGAGGTTTTGTGTAGCACAAGCCATCATAAGTTTGATGCCAATCCGCAACAATCCTCCCGTTTCTAGCAAGATCAGTAGCTGATGATATGGAAGCAGATGATGTTCTTACTATTGTTCACCATTTTTAGATATTCTTCTTCGCTTGGACATCGAAGGGAATCTCGCCAGAGGATTTCAAGACCTTGGCCACGATGAAGTGATAACAACTCTGCTGAAGATGTTTGCATCGGTGAACGGAACAATGGAACAAGATAAGAGTAAACTCACACGTCACTGCTGCATCGAGGTCGTAAGTCAAAGGCCTAGAAAGGCCCTGCTTCAAGGTAAAGAGTTTTTCAAATGCAAGGAAATACACATAATTTGCGCTGTTGATGGTTTGTGCAATTCCGTAGATCTTATGAGCCACTAAAAGGGTATATCAGACAGAAGAACAAGGAACAGAGAATAAGCTTGCCTGGTGCTCCTCTGCGAAGCTGAGAACGATCTTCTATGTCATCCACCCTGGCTATCTGGTTCAGCTTGGGAGCATAACAATTTCAACATATCTATATTCACATGAGACTAGCTGTGTGAAGCATGTCGACGATCATGGTGATGGTAGCGAGTTCTTGGAGCGGGACTTTAAGCCACTCATTGAATGCCGCTGTGAGCTTTCCACGAAAATCTTTCCCTGCATTTCCGACTGTGTATGTGAAGGGTTCTAAAAGCCCCTGTCGCCCGACGTCAACAGTTTTAATCAGTGATCAACTCTCAAGAGATAACATACCAACTCATTCTGTGGAGACCATTGAGGTTCTTGTGAAAGAGCTCCCAGAATGTTATCATATTTGTCCATGATGATTCAGGAGTAGGGTCAATGACGCTCTGAGGGACAAATGTGATTTTCATAGTCCCTAGATGTGACATCATTATGTCACATACGTGTCTCTTGTTGAAACAAACTATGATTTCACCTCTCTATTAGATAGTAAATTTTTTTCTTACCTGTCAATATGTTTCATGAGATACTTCATCTACAGCTTCACTCGAAACTTCACTCGTTTGGTACGAGCAATTGACAGACAAACTCAATAACTTAGGCTCCCACTTCCTGGGGAAAACTTCTTGAGAAAATTGTCAGTAAAATGAATCCTAAGCCCATATTTGTCTCCATTCCACAGTAGATCAAGAAAACTTCTGGATATATAGTATGTAACCTTGATTCAAGCTGGGCCAGATCACGATTAGGGAAGTCTGCCCCCAAATTCAGGCTCGGCATCTCGGCATGGAGCATGAGAAGTAGCATCTGCTACAGGCACATGTCAAATGATGTATACGCTGATAAGCAAACAAAAACAAAACAAATTGCCAATAAAGGATAGTGGCCAAGAAGAAGGGCAGGTAGCCTACCTACCCTTGCCGGATCATGATATCTCATCCAATATTCCATCTCTGTGTACCTGGGCATTGCAACTGTAAACGTGGCGGATCAAGGCTTGGTGTCATATGTACTGTCATGCTATCAGTTTCTTACTAAACTCCAAAAAAAAGCGTGCAACATCTGACACTCTCACCGGGCGGACAATCCGCCCCACACTGCTGAATTAGATATTGAATATCACGAAAGTTAGGAACTTTATTTGATCATAGGGAAGATTTTATGTCAATGGATTTGAACCAGGGTTTTGCCTGACCTTCAAGATTTTTAAGTTGACAATCCATGTAAAGGCAAGCTGATGTCATGAAAAGCTTCGAGTTGTATTGCTGCTGGATATGATCATCATTTAAGTCCAGGATGAAGAAAAGATAGATGAGCCAGCTATATCATCTTTTTTTCACAATCCAGCTTTTCGAAGAGCCTGGACAATCATATAGCACGTAGGCATGTCAGACGGATACTGTGGATGCAGGTTATAGGGTTTGAATTTCCGACCACTTTTCCGACCACTTTTCTTGATTACGTTTACCCATCAATCGCATGTAGATTCTTTACTTTTTGATCAGTTGAAGTCGAGAGATGTGCATTCAAACTTCCCAGTTTGTATAGCTACGACTTGGGGATTATGCGACAAGACACAGGGAGTGCTTGTAATACAGTACGCGCTGATCCAGATTAATTGCTTGATCCTTCTTACTCGCACCTCCTTTTCATACAAATTTTCTTGATGTCCGCCTGCTGGTACGAGCTCGAAAGGTAAAGTTCAGGTTTGCGAGCTTTTCCACACGGTAGCTCAAGCAATCACAACTGGAACCCTCTTCCGGAAGACGTGGATGAAGTACTGCATGCAGTCATCCCAGTGCAGCAATGAAAGGAACCTTCAAGTCAATCACAAGTCAATTCTGTCATTTTGCCTTTCTCCCAGGAAAGGCTTGGTCAACAATGATCAACTGGTTCGTTATCGTCGATCAGCCTAAAAATTCAACATCTACGCAAGACACGATTGAATCAGCAGGATCAAGGATGGGGAGAAGCTGATACCAACCCTGTCTCTGATATGGGCTGAATGGGGGTATTTGTTGCACTGTGGAACGTCACTGGATTTTTGAAGACTCCAGAAAATGTCATGGTTGCTCAAAGAGAGTCCAGCAAATCTCTAGGCGCTGTTCTTCGCACAAAACTTCAGGCAATTCAAGACTTTTCTCAAGGTAATGGCAAGTTCGACATCACCTTATTGCACGCCAGATGGAATTACAGATGATGCTTTAAACATGAATCCGAGGGCATTGTAACCGGAATGAACGATGGACTGAAGCTTTTCGAACGCACGAGTTAATCTTGTAGATTTACTGGCAAGGACTAGCATGTGCGCACGGTCCACAGAAGCTTCATCGGGTATTCGGCGGTTTCAAAGTCCCGTGATGGGCCTTTGGGATTCAGAATTCTATTCCGCAACAAGAAAACGAGTGTTGAGACTCTAGGGGTGATGGACGCCGACATACAATTCTCCGTCCGTAGTATTCGGTCCTGTAAGAGCGAAAATGGAGAAACCACCAGAAGCTTGAAACTCAGTTTTTGGCTCACCTACAACCACATCTTTCCCATCCCAGTGGATCTCATTCACCTTCTTGACATCTTGTCAAAAAGTCAAATGTTGAGCCCATGAATCCCAGCTACATCCTTGACTCAGCCCTTGAGAGGTTCCCTAGCACGGAACCCCAGACTTCGATTTGTAGCCACTGTGGGATTGCCTTGACTGGGACAACTTGCGTTCCTCCCTCTCCCATATCACATCTCATAGGCTCAAATGCTATTCCAACCCAGGAACAGGGTCGCTGGATTCAGAGCGCCATCGACGGTGCCCTGGTTGATATGAAGAAGCTGAAGGAAGAGATTTGGCGTGTAAAAAGTGTTTTGAAACAGCTGGAGGCAGAATGTCAGGTACTGGAGGAATTCGTTGTTACACATCAGGCGTTTTTGACCCTTGCGAGACGAGTGTACCCAGAAATATGGGTGGAAATTTTCAAACACTGTCCCAGGGGGTCGCAACACCATCGGTTTCCGGAAGTGGAAGACAGCTTTGACGCAAACGAGGGACCATTGGTCTTGACGCAAGTATGCAGTGCTTGGCGGCAAATTGCCATTTCTACGCCGCAACTGTGGACTACCATCAGGTTGACATACCGAGGCCACAGCTCGTCACAGAAAGCACTCGTTCGCACGTGGATTCAAAGATCTCGTGGTCTTCCGCTGCGCATCGCTGTCGTGGAAGCTAAACCAGCGGGTTATCCCAAGATCTACCCTCCACTCGATTGGAGCCAGAATGAAGCCTTGCATGAACTGTGTATGTCTTCTGGGAACTGGAAATATCTGTACCTTTCACTACCTGCCTCCCCTTTACCTTGGGCTGCATTCGACACAGTTCGCCATCAACTCCACTCCCTCCAGCATCTGACTGTGTATACTTCTCGTGGATATGTCTCACGTGAAATGAGGGTGGAGATATTCGATGTCGCACCCCGTCTTCACAGTATTTCAATGGATTATAGTTGCTCTTTTTCGACGATCGATGTCCCGTTAACGCAAATCACCCGCCTTGAGTTTGACCTGCACAAACATACACCTGCCTATATCGACACCTGTCTTTCATCGTTAAACCTGGTTCCCAATGTACAAGAGTGCGTTTTCCACATGGGAACGTGTGAACCCTGGACTACCTTGCCAACGGTGCATCATTCCCAGCTACGCTCTCTTACCATTATTGCTGAGCCATTACGTGATAATGCGCAAGGGGGACTTAGTCCATTCTTCGGCAACATTTCGGTACCAAACCTCAAGTCCTTAGTCGTGCATTCAATCACAAACGGGAGGCAGTGGGATCATTACTCGTTCGGACACTTTTTATCGCGAACTCCATCACTGGAAGCTCTAGAGTTAAAATGTGATAACATCCAGACAAATGATTTGCTGGAAGAGCTGAGGGAGGCAACATCCTTGTCTTCACTGACACTATGTGTCCCTACAAGACCAACTGAAGAACTCCTCGACTATCTCGGTTCAACAGACACGGTAAACCTTCTTCCTTTTCTTGTCCAGCTTCAATCCATCTCTTTTGAAGGATTGGCAAAGCCAGAGTTCGTGTATCGTATTGGACAAATGATTACATGCCGAACGATGTTGGCCAATTCAAATCGCACTGCTAACTTCATGTTTGTCAAATATGACTTCTCTTCGTCTGCAGCACCCAACTTTGATTGTCCTGAGCATGTAGCAGATTCATTTACTGTCACAAGGCATTCTGCCTCTTTTATCTTCCGCCGACGTTCAAATCAAACTTCCCAGTTGCCTTTCCCAATTTTGGCTTGAACTGACTTGAAGTTCTAGCTTCCTTGTCTTGTTAATCATGAGGGATCCGTTTGGAATAATTACCCTCTTGTAGGCAGGCCTCCTTACTGGGGCTGTTATAAATATACAAGCTGCTGTCGAATCACAATCATCCTGTCACATGCTCTATGTGGTGTGGGAGTGGTGTGGGACAGACTACCATTTGTTACTGGATTTGTTTCTCCTGGTGTCTCAAATCCAATCCCTGAGTAAACAGGGGTCATTGTTAATATTGTGTCCCCGCTAATTTTGGCTAGTTCGGCAACGAGGTGACCGTGGACACTAGATGCGGCCTTGTGATAGTCGACATGTGCATCCTTTTATCTTCCTTTTCCTTTTCGCTGAGGTTTTCCCAGACGAAGTCATCGAAGTCATTTAAAACTTGGCCACTGTTCAAATGCCTGTGCTTTTCAACCACGTTGTCCTACCGTTAGACCTCTGGAGTTGTGTAGAAACATTGCACAACACGATGATGGGGGCATTTTTCTACTTGACTGCGTTTCTGGCTTCGTCTTCATTGGTTCCAAATGGAGCTGTGCAGTCCGTGAGCGCACAATACTTGCTTGGTCTAGGTAAGTGGTGCTTGACTGTCAGACGTCTGGTACTCATTCGTGATAATTGCAACAGGCATTGGAGATATAACAGGGTGAACCTTCTTCAATTTAGCATGGTCAATATTCAGGAGCACTGAAATTTCACAAAGGCCCGTAGTTGAGACCAACATGATGGTTTGGATATAGATTGCTTATCCTAGCTGATTGTTATGTGCTGACACGGCCTCGTGATGCTAGGGTTATGCGTCTCTCGCCCAAACGGACACTGGCTTACATATGAGACAACGTAGCCGAGCCTTTATCGTTGCTGACGCCTCGTCCCCCGATGATAGGGTCATCTTCATCAATGCTGGTATGTTTCCTCTCGATCTTCCCAATATCAACTCTGGATCCATGGGATAATCTAGTCCAAGTTGGAACTTGGATTCCAGAGAGAAGTGTTTCAACAAATATTCTGTCTTACTCTGTCAAATATTTTCTCACATCAACGCTGCTAGACATTGCGATGGGTGATACTGGTGTTCGAAGGTCTATTATTAGCAAACTCACCAGCCAATTCCCCGGGATATACACCAACGAGAATATCGCATTCGTTGGAACTCATCAGCACTCTGGTGTCGGCGGCTATCTCGAGAACCTATTGCCTCAAATTACTTCACTTGGCTATGTCAAACAGAGTGCGGATGCTATCGTCACTGGTACTGTTCTTGCTGTTCAACGTGCCCACGCCAACCTGGCACCTGGTCGATTAAGCCTTGGAAACACAACTATCCTCGATGCGAATACTAACAGGTCTCCTACTGCTTACCTTCAGAACCCGGTCTCGGAAAGAGCACGTTACGAGTTTGATCAAGACAAGGACATGACACTCCTACGATTCGATGACGATAAAGGTAACGCCCGCGGGTTTTTGAGCTTTTTTGCGGTTCACGGCACCAGTCTTTATGAGGTTAGAACATACATACGTTCATCTCAGTGTGGAATAAGTGTAACGATTTTCCTTCATTGATAGAATAATACATTAGTGAGCAGCGACAACAAAGGAATGGCTGCATACCTCTACGAATGTACGGGCTGTTTTGCATGTCGGAAGAAAGGGCGTTGGTTAACTTTGTGTTCTAGCATCTGTGGAACCCGATGCAGCACCCGGAAATACGACATTTATCGCTGGGTTCACTCAGTGTAAGCTCCAATGCAGTTGTCACCTGAGACCAAAGACTGACCCTCATGAAATTCAGCCAACGTCGGGGACACGAGCCCAAACACGTCAGTGGCATGGAAGCGTCTCAATGTCTGGCTTCTGATAATAGCTTCAGTTTGGGTGCTTTTTGTGAGAGTCCTGGGGAAGAATGGGATGGTCAGGCTTGCGACCCGGTCCATTCCACTTGTGGAGGAACGGTTCAAGACTGTCATGGCCGGTATGCTTGGCATCATTTATGTGGATACCAATAGTTCATTTCTTTCAGTGGTCCAGGTTTCAGAATCTCGGACTTTGAGAGCAACCGAATTATAGCAGATCTGCAGTTCCAAGGTGCACAAAAGATCATGAATGGACAATTGAGTCTTGTATCTGGGGCAGTAAAGAGCGTGCATGCGTATATGAATATGTGAGCCACTTTGTTGCTTCTGCTCGACTCCTGCAAATCTTAAGGATCCGTGATCTGATCTATAGGTCCAACCACTCCTTCGCACTTTCCAACGGAACGTCAGTATCAACATGTCCTGCCGCCTTAGGTTGGTTTATGAATCTCTAGAACTTGACATCGGCTGAGCGTAGTTGCAATCAGGATTTTCATTTGCAGGCGGCACGACGTGAGTTATAGCTTCCCTAACTAACATTGAATTCGTAACGTCTCTAATCTCATTTGGAAGTGATGGTCCAGGTGCCTTCGATTTTGTCCAAGGTGACAACTCAACAACCCAGTACGACCTATCTTTTAGCTGAATCCCACGTATGATGACGACTTACGCAACCCGCATTAACCCAGGAATCCACTTTGGGAGATCGTCAAAGGTACACTAACCGCGAATTCTTCTCTAGTCTGCTTTGAACTTATAATGGATCATTTACCATAGGTGTCGTGACTCCCCTTCCATCTGACGAACAGAAGGCCTGTCAAAGTCCTAAACCCATTTTACTGAACACTGTGCGTCCGGGAACCAATAGATACAGTGATATGCTATGTTGATGCTATTTCCAGGGATTCGCCCATACACCTTATGAGTGGTCTCCAAGCACCGTTGATGTGCAAATGCTTCGCGTTGGGAATCTTGGTAAGGAATCATGATCTCCGGTCGCCCATAGGCTCATCACCGGAAATCGTCATAGTAATGCTCATCATGCCTGGTAAGCCTTTTTCTGTCTCTGAAGTCAAATTATCACTAATGTATGATGGTCAGGTGAACTAACGACAATGGCTGGCAGGAGAATAAGGTTTGTTTTTCTACTTCACCAATCCTACTTGATACCGAATTGTTCGAATCGTGGCCCATATTCTTTTATTTTGTCGTGCGCCACACCTGGGACTTACTCAAATTCTCCTCCTTCTATTCTCCATTTAGGGAGGCGCTTCGGGCTAAACTGATTTCGTCTGGTGTTCTCGATGAGGAAGCATATGTTGTTATTGTGGGTCCTGCAAATACGTACGCCCATTATGTCACAACTCCGGAAGAATATGCAGCCCAGCGTTATGAAGGTGCAAGCACTATTTTCGGACAGTGTGAGTAGTGCCCGACGTACCGATACCAGAATTGTGGCGTTGACTCGATTCAAGGGACGCTTGATGCCTATATTGACAAATATTCGAGCATGGTGCAATTTCTGTCAGCCAACGCATCCGGCACGCCTTCGTCTGATGCACCTCCAGCGGAGCAGACCTCCAAGGCTATCTCTTTGCAAGTCAGTAAATTCTGTCAACTTAGTCATGCAACCTATAACACACGATTCCAGACAGGCGTTGTCTTTGATGCTCCTCCTATCGGGCAGCAATTTGGTTTGGTAGTCACTGACGTTAGCTCAACGCCATATCACGCAGGAGATGAAGTTCATGTCCAGTTCATCGGGGCTAATCCAAGAGTGAGTTCTTGAGGCTAAACTTGTTTGCAATCACATATCAGGACCAGAACAATCTCCGTCTTGAGAGTACCTTCTTAGCAATCGAAAACTTGGTCTCTGGAAACCAATGGAGTACTGTGAAGACGGATTCGCACCCTTCTACCACCTATCGCTGGACCAGGACCAATACGGTATGTCATCCTGATCTGGACTGGTTCTCTCCACTGAATTACATAAGGTTTTGGGAACAAGTGTCGTGGATATAACTTGGTGCGTCCGTTCTACTGGTGTCCAACGACAAGCTGACAAACTGATTAATCAGGACTATTGAGAGCGACACCCCTGGCAAGTTATCCATGCCCAGATTAATCTCCTGTTACTGAGATATCTTCATGTGTAGCCGGGTCCTACCGTGTCAGGTATTTTGGTGACTCAAAACCCCTCATTGGCTCTATCTCTTCCTTCACCGGCACATCTGGAACTTTCACTGTTGCTTAAGATGTGCGCAAATAAAGTTGTAAATTACGATTATCCACAGTAAAGAAATTCTTTCAACAATGCCACATCACTTGTCTGCATGAATTATCACTGTACATTGAAATGCATTGGACAGGCTGCTTGACATTCTATCAATGAAGGTCATGAATCAACTATACATGAACTGTATGTTCAGACTTGGGTTCCGAGATCCAATTGTCTGACTGAGACCATTCCCTTAATTGAAGCAGAAAGAAACTTTTTATGCTTATAATTCTGAGTGCTCATGTATTCATTGACAGATCAATACGAGATAATGGGTGCGAGTTGCAAGGCAGTCGACAGTATCATCGGAGTTCGCGAGAGGAAATTGAAAATTTCATAATGTGGTGTTAGTAACAGGGTGTGCCACTTCCAAGTCATTGTCGTAATGGGCGCTTTAATGTCTGCGCCTAGAAGGCGGATCTCGGCGGACAAGTCTGAATACTAGCAGTGAAGCTAGTACTAATAATTTCACCTCACTCCATTCAAGGAAGAATTTACGTGATTTTTGATGGGATGAAGCAGACTCTAAATGGAAAGAAGGCATCTTTATCGCTGAGTAACCGTTATATACAAAAGTGGGATGCCATAGTTGTCAACCCAGGACAAAGGAACCGACGAAAAGCGTACTTTGAATCCTGAACCGAATTAACGCCACTACTTTACATCGGGACCTCTTTCCCTCCTCAGAGTTTGGCGCAGACCCCTGCCCTGAGCCGAACCTTATCGTTAGAACTGAGAATCCGGTGAGCCCTAAATATGCACATATTGATACCTATGAATGGTGAAGGATTGGTGGACTTTGATGCGACGAAGATTTAGTTTCAGAAAGTCGTCCCATCTACATCTATACACCAGTTCTATCACCTGAGCATTGTTCATTCGGATTTTCCAACTTTGTTTCTGAATATTGACGTCAAAATATTTTTCTGGTGGAGGTAGGGGACGTGGTCTGCGCTGAAGACAAGAGGATCGCGTATCTAAATCAATCCTCCTGGTTGTTAGAGGGAGACAGTCCGTCTGTTTTATTGCTTCTTTTATCTCACA
>Ga0153924_1000830_pt1 | contig 18034 bp, 21 predicted proteins | sample TSNJ008MetaG_FD_104709 | JGI IMG/M metagenome (GOLD analysis project Ga0153924, IMG submission 104709) | Attine ant fungus gardens microbial communities from New Jersey, USA - TSNJ008 MetaG | ecosystem: Host-associated > Fungi > Mycelium > Unclassified | place: USA: New Jersey, Wharton State...
AGTACGCCGGCAGCCTCTTCGAACAGGCCGTCGCCCTGGTCGGCGATGCCCTGTTCCACACGCTCTGGTCCCGCGGCGGGCAGTCCGCCGACGACCTCTGGCCCCGACACGCCAACCTCGAATGAAAGGCATCCACATGCAGCTCCAGTTCGCCATGGACACCCTGACCACCGAAGCCGCCCTCGAACTCGCCGCAGCGGCCGCGCCGCACGTCGACGTCCTCGAGCTCGGCACGCCCCTGATCAAGAGCGCCGGCCTGTCCGCGGTCACCGCGATCAAGGAAGCCCACCCGGACAAGATCGTCTTCGCCGACCTCAAGACCATGGACGCCGGCGAGCTCGAGGCCGACATCGCGTTCTCGGCCGGTGCCGACCTGGTCACCGTCCTCGGTGTCGCCGGCGACTCGACCATCGTCGGGGCCGTCAAGGCCGCGAAGAAGCACGGCAAGGGCATCGTCGTCGACCTGATCGGCGTCTCCGACAAGGCAGCCCGTGCCCGCGAGGTCGTCGCGCTCGGTGCCGAGTTCGTCGAGGTCCACGCCGGGCTCGACGAGCAGGCGGAAGAGGGCTTCACGTTCTCGACGCTGCTCGACGCCGGCAAGGAGTCGGGTGTCCCCTTCTCGATCGCGGGTGGCGTGAACGCGTCCTCCGTCGCCTCGGTGCAGGAGGCCGGTGCCCGCATCGCCGTCGCCGGCAGCGCGATCTACAGCGCGTCGGACGTCGGCGCCGCAGCTGCCGAGATCCGCGCCGCCATCACGGCGTAGCGCCCGCGGCGTCCGCGTCGCGATGGTGAGCAGAAATGGTCGAGTGCGTACCCCGCACCCGACCATTTCTGCTCACGAGGCGAACGCCGCCGGTCCTGGTGCGCCGTACGGTGGTCGCATGAACCGAGTGCTGCGGTGGACCGCGTGGATCGTCGCCGTGCTGCTGGTGGTCGTGGTGGTGTTCCTCGTCTGGGCGCACATCGTCATGCAGGGCACCCGGAGCGCTGCGCTGCAGGTCTGGCGCGACGACCGTGTGTCGGTCCAGGACGCCGGTGACTCGGTCGTGATGACCCCGACCGGGCAGGCCGACGGCAAGGGCATCGTGGTCATCCCGGGCGCCAAGGTCGACCCGTACGCGTACATGGCGACCTTCCGGCAGGTGGTCGCGAACGGCACGACGGTCGTCATCACGAAGCCGACCCTGAACCTCGCGTTCTTCGACACCCGGCCGCTCTCCACCTTCGAGGCGCATGCGCCGGACGTCGCGACGTGGGCAGTCGGCGGGCACTCGCTGGGCGGGGTGCGCGCCTGCCAGCTCGCGCAGGACGCGGACGGCCTGCTGCTGCTCGGCAGCTACTGCGCGAACGACATCAGCACGTCGTACATCGACGTGCTGAGCGTCTCGGGCTCACGTGACGGGCTCTCGACGCCCGACAAGGTCGACGCTGCCCGGCACCTGCTGCCGTCGACCGCGACGATGACCGAGGTCCGGGGTTCGAACCACGCCGACTTCGGCGCGTACGGCGACCAGCCCGGCGACCGCACGGCGACCATCAGCCGCGAGGACGCCCGCCAGCAGATCTCGTCGGCGATCGAGGCGTGGGTGCGCGACCTGCCGCCGGCCCCCGGCCTGCGCTGACCGGGAGGCCCGTGGTGCGTCGCGTCAGCGGATGACGCCCGCCTCGTGGTCGCGTCCAGAGCGTCGCCCGGTCACCCGGGCGACGAAGTACAGCACCACGCCGACGGCGAGCAGGATCGCCGCGTACAGCCAGACCTGCCCGCTCTGCTGCGTCAGCAGCAGCACGCACGAGGCGACGCCGAGCACGGGGACGAACGTCCACACCCGGAAGTGCTCGTGGTCGACGCGGTCACGGCGCAGCACGAGGACGGCGACGTTCGTGCTGATGAACACGAAGAGCAGCAGGAGCACGACGGTCTCGGCCAGGACGCCCACGTCGCCGACCAGGGTGAGGAGCATCGCGACGACGGTGGTCGCCCCGATCGCGGTCCACGGCGTCTTCCGGTTCGGCAGCACCTTGGCCAGCAGCGCGGGCAACAGCCGCTGTTCCGCCATGCCGTAGGTGACGCGGCTCGACATGATCATCGTGAGCAGGCGCGTTTGAACACCCGTCCTGGAGCGGTCCTAGACTCGACGAGAGCAACGTCCACGACCCCCGTTCTCCCTGAAGGGCTGCAGATGACGACGCCGACCCGGCGCACACCCGCGCGACTCGCGGACACGCGAGCGCTCCTGTTCGACCTGGACGGTGTCCTCACCCCCACCGCCGACGTGCACATGCGCGCCTGGAGCCGGCTCTTCACGCCGTACCTCGAGGCGCACGGGGTCGCGCCGTACACGCAGGCCGACTACTTCGCCTACATCGACGGCAAGCCGCGGTACGACGGCGTGCGCTCGCTGCTCGGGTCGCGGGGCATCGACCTGCCGCAGGGCACCCCGGACGACGACCCGGACGCCGACACCGTGTGCGGTCTCGGCAACCGGAAGAACGCCGAGTTCACCGCGGAGCTGGACGAGCACGGTGTCGAGCCGTACCCGGGCTCGCTCCGGTTCCTCACCGCCGCGATCGACGCCGGCTTCCACGTCGCGGTCGTCTCGAGTTCCGCGAACGCCGTCTCGGTGCTGCGGACCGCCGGCATCCTCGACCGGTTCCCCGTCGTCGTCGACGGCCTCGTCGCACGTCAGGACGGCCTCGCCGGCAAGCCCGCCCCCGACACCTACCTCGACGCCGCCGGACGGTTCGGTCTGACCGCCGCCGAGTGCGTCGTGGTCGAGGACGCCACGAGCGGTGTCGAAGCCGGCCGGAACGGGGCCTTCGGCCTCGTCGTCGGGGTCGACCGCGGAGCGGGCGCCGACGCGTTGCGCGCGCATGGTGCCGACGTCGTCGTGACGGACCTCGCCGACCTGGTCGCGGACCTTCCCCGGGCGACCACCAGCACCACGTAGGCCAGCGGACCGGAGGCGATCCGCGCCTCCCGGTCGAACCGACGTCCCCACGCCACTCTCCCTTCCCACGGAGCACCATGAACCCCATCACCTCGGACCCGCTCGACCGCGTCCGGTACCCGATCGACGAGTGGGCACTCGTCGAGACCGAGTACACCCCCGACCAGCAGGGCGTCGCCGAGACGAACTTCGCCGTCGGCAACGGGTACCTCGGCCTGCGGGGCAACCTCGACGAGGGCCGCGGCGGTGTGCAGTACGGCACGTACATCAACGGGTTCCACGAGACCTGGCCGATCCGGCACGCGGAAGACGCCTTCGGGTTCGCCAAGACCGGGCAGACGATCATCAACGCGCCCGACGCCAAGGTGATCCGGCTGTACGTCGACGACGAGCCCCTGGTGCTGGCCGAGGCGGACATCCTCCGCCACACGCGGCGGCTCGAGTTCCGCGGCGGCTACCTGTTCCGCGAGACCGAGTGGTCGACGCCGTCCGGCAAGCGCGTGCTGATCCGGTCCCGCCGTCTGGTGTCGTTCACCGATCGGCACCTCGCCGTCATCGACTACGAGGTCACCGTGCTCGACGCGGACGCCTCGATCCTGCTGTCCAGCCAGATCCTGAACCGCCAGGACGTGCAGGACGAGTACCACGCGGGGATGCGGGCGGCGGCGAACGCCTTCGACCCGCGCAAGGCCGAGGCCTTCACCGACCGGGTGCTTGAACCGAAGCTCAAGCGCAGCACCGGCGCCCGTTCCCTGCTCGGCTACCAGGCGTCGAGCTCCGGCATGACGATCTGCGTCGGCGTGGAGCACCACCTCGAGACCGAGAACAGCTGGGACGAGTCGTCGTCGATCGACGACGACCTGGCGAAGCACGTCTACCGCGTCCAGGCGCGCGCCGGCCAGCCGATCCGGCTCGTGAAGCACGTGGTCTACCACACCTCCCGCGGCGTCCCGGTGCGCGAACTCGCTGACCGATGCGACCGCACGCTCGACCGGGCGCACGCCGAGAACATCGACGAGACGTTCGAGAAGCAGCGCGTCTGGCTCGACGACTACTGGGCGCGGAGCGACGTCGAGATCGCCGGGCAGCCGGCCATCCAGCAGGCCGTCCGGTGGAACCTGTTCATGCTCGCGCAGGCCACCGCCCGCACCGACGGACACGGCATCGCCGCCAAGGGCGTCACCGGCTCCGGGTACGGCGGACACTACTTCTGGGACATGGAGATCTACGTCCTGCCGTTCCTGTCCTACACGGCGCCGATCGTCGCCCGGAACGCCCTGCGCTTCCGCTACAACATGCTCGACGCGGCACGCTCACGGGCACGTGAGCTGAACCAGCGCGGTGCGCTGTTCCCCTGGCGCACGATCAACGGCGAGGAGTCCAGCTCGTACTACGCCGCCGGCACCGCGCAGTACCACATCGACGCCGACATCGCCCATGCCCTGATGCAGTACGTACGGGCGTCCGGAGACACCGAGTTCCTGAAGCGCGGAGCGATCGACGTGCTCGTCGAGACCGCTCGGCTGTGGGCCGACCTCGGCTTCTGGCGCTCCAACGGCGACAAGAAGTTCCACATCGACGGCGTCACCGGACCCGACGAGTACACGACCGTGGTCGACGACAACCTGTACACGAACGTCATGGCGCGGGCGAACCTGTGGTTCGCGGTCAACGCGTGCCGCGAGCTCGCGGCCGACGACGTCGAAGAGTACGACCGGATGATCCGACGCACCGGCCTGCGCCCCGACGAGCTCGTCGAGTGGGAGCACGCCGCCGAGTCGATGGAGATCCCCTTCGACCCGCACCGTGGCATCCACCCGCAGGACGCCCAGTTCCTCGACAAGGAACTCTGGGACCTCGAGAACACCCCCGAGTCCAAGCGCCCGCTGCTGCTGCACTACCACCCGCTGGTGATCTACCGGTTCCAGGTGCTCAAGCAGGCCGACGTCGTGCTCGCGCTGTTCCTGCAGGGGCACGAGTTCACCGCGGCCGAGAAGCGCCGCGACTTCGACTACTACGACGCGCTCACCACGGGCGACTCGACGCTGTCGGCGGTCGTGCAGTCGATCATGGCGGCCGAGGTCGGGTACCACGACCTCGCCGACCAGTACTTCCAGACGGCGCTCTACGTCGACCTGGCCGACCTGCACGGCAACACCTCGGACGGCGTGCACATCGCGTCGACCGGCGGCATCTGGGGTGCACTCGTCAACGGATTCGGCGGCATGCGCGACCACGGCGGCCGGATGACGTTCAACCCGCGGCTGCCGCGGCACTGGGACGCCCTGACCTACCGCCTGACCGTGCGTGGATCGCGCGTCCGGGTGGACCTCGGGCAGGACGCCATGACCTTCACGGTCGAGACGGGCTCGGGCTTCACCGCGTGGGTGCACAACCAGCAGTGGGACATCGAGGCCGGCGAGCCGACCGTGGTGCCGCTGCCGCACCAGGGGCCGCGGATGTCCGGGCACGCCCCGACGACGAGCGACATCCAGGGCACGCTCCGTGCGGACGGCTCCGTGATCACGGCGTCGATCCCGACGATCTCGCTCGAGCGCGACTTCGACGTGGACGAGACGACCACGTAGGGCGGCGGTCCGGCTGTCAGAGGGGGCGCTCGACCGGTCAGCTCGCGACGAGCTCGACCTTGAACCGTTCGGCGTCCTCCAAGAAGGCAGCACGGTGATCCGGCCCGCCGGCGAACGGGTGGCGGTCCTCGTAGAGGCGGTTCCAACCGTGCGCCGGTGCGTCCGTCCAGAGCTGCTCGACCTGGTCGGCGTCGCCGGCGTGGAACGCCAGGTGGCTCAGTCCCGGCCGCCGACGGTCGTGCCCGCCGTCGAGCGGGGCGGCCTCGAGCACGACGTAGACGTCACCGAGCCGCCAGCTGCGGCCCTCCGGCCACTGCTGGAACGGCGCGTACCCGAGCTCGCCGAGCAGCCATCCCCATGCGCTGCTCGCCGTGTCGAGGTCGCCCGTGCGGAGCTCGACGTGATGCAGGGCACCTCGGGTCACAGGAGCTTCCGGAGGGTGTTCGTGTTGCGCGTCGTGGTCGTGCGCTTGAAGCGTGCTGCCCCGGCCCGCTTCGCGAACACGGTGTCCGTGCTCGAGCCCTTCGGGCAGGACCAGTACACGACTCCGTCGCCACGGGCGACCTGCTCGACCGTGGCGTCGAGTGCGAGGTCGGCGAGCAGCGCGTCGAGGGCGTCGTCGTCGGAGCCGAACACCACGTAGTCGTGCCGGTCGTCCGCCCGGTCGAACGGGAACCCCTCGATCACTGCCGCCAAGTCCTCGTGGCGGACGAGCACGATCCACGCGTCGTAGCCGAAGCGGTCGCGGAGCGCCTGCTCGATCGTCGACTTGAGGGTGGAGGCGTCGGCATCCGTGCCGAACACCACGTTGCCGGACGCGAGCACCGTGCGGACGTCGGCGAAGCCGAGCCCTCGGAACAGGTCCGCGAGGTCGACGCTCCTGATCGTGATGCCGTTGACGTTCACTCCGCGCAGCAGCGCGATCCACTTCGCCATGCCCGAACCGTAGCGCGGACCTGGACGGTCCAGCCAATGAACTGCACAAGAACCGTTGCGCAAGAACTGTTGTGCATCTAGGGTCGGACCATGACCGTCCGCAGACTCGACAACGCCGCCCACATGCGTGCCCTCGCCCACCCGACCCGACTACGGATCGTCGGGCTCCTGCGCTCCGGTGGGCCGCAGACCGCAGCGATGCTCGGCGAGGAGATCGACGAAGCGCCCGGCACGATCAGCTACCACTGCAAGCGGCTGGCGGACGCGGACTTCATCGAGCCGGCTCCGGAGCTCGGTTCGGACCGGCGGGAACGGTGGTGGCGGGCGACGGCGGACCACACGTCGTGGGATCTCGCCGACGCGTTCGACGATCCGGAACGCATGCTCGCGACGACCGCGCTCGACCACACCGTCGCCGATGCGTACGCGGCCGAGTACGGGCGGTTCATCGATCAGGCGCCCGTCCTGGGGCGTGAGTGGGTCGCGGCGTCGACCAGTTCCGACGAGGTGCTGCGACTGACCGTCGAGGAACTCAGCGGGCTCGGCGCCGAACTGCGCGCCGTGGTCGCGCGATGGACGGCCGTGAGCGACGCGCACACGCCAGGCGACGGCTCGGAGCGCGTCATCGCCGTCACGCAGAGCTACCGGATGGGGCGAGCGTGAACGCCCGGGCCCGGCTGCGTGCACTGCTCGCGGTCCAGGCCGTCTCGAGGACCGGGAACGTCGTCACGACCGTGGCCGTGCCCTTCGCCGTCCTCGCGCGGGGCGGCTCGGCGACGGACGTCGGGATCGCCGCGTTCGCCGCGACGGTGCCGATCGTCCTCGGCGGCCCCTTCGGCGGAGCGCTCGTCGAGCGGGTCGGGTTCGTCCGGTCGAGCGTGGCGTCGGACCTCGTCAGCGGTGCGACCCTGCTGGCGATGCCGGTGCTCGCCTGGACCGTGGGTCTGCCGTTCTGGGCGCTCCTGTCGCTCGTCTTCGTGAGCGGCCTGTTCGACCTGCCGGGGGAGTCCGCACGTCGGGTCCTGCTGCCCGGACTCGCGCGATCGGCCGGCGTTCCGCTGGAGCGGGCGGTCGGGCACTTCGAGGCGTCGCAGCGACTGTCGGTGCTCATCGGCGCGCCGCTCGGCGGTGTGCTCGTGGCGGCTGCCGGCCCGATGGCGGCACTCGTCTGCACCGCGGTGGCGTTCGGCACCGCAGCCCTGCTCGCTGCGGTGCTGGTCCGTCCGGCGGAGGACGACGGAGCGGGCGCGGGCGCTGATGCGGCTCCGACCAACGGGTACTGGCGGGACATCGCCGAGGGCTTCCGGTTCTGCGTCCGCGACCCGTTCTTCCGGCTCGTGATCGCCCTCGTGCTCGTCACGAACCTGCTCGACGCGGCCCGGTCGACGACGTTGCTCCCGCTCTACGCCGCCGACACCCTCGGTGGGGCGCAGGCGCTGGGCTTCGTGACGGGGACCTTCGGCGGTGCGGCGTTCCTCGGGTCGGTGGCCTTCGGGTACGTCGCGCACCGCGTTCCCCGGCGGATCACCTTCGTCCTGTGCTTCGTGCTCGCCGGCGGGCCCTCGCTCCTGGTGCCGGCACTCGGCCTCGGGCTGCCGTGGATGCTCGCCGCCGCGGCGCTGTCGGGGCTCGCCGCCGGGTCGCTCAACCCGATCCTCGGCGCCGTCGAGCTGGAGCGCATCCCGGAGCACATGCGCGCCCGGGTGTTCGGGCTGCTCGGAGCCGGTTCCTGGGCGGGGATCCCCCTCGGCGGGTTGCTCGCCGGCTTCGCGGCCGATGGCATCGGCGTCCAGGCGACGTTCGGGGTGGTCGTCGTGCTCTACACGGTGGTGACGCTCGCGCCACTGACGGGTGGCGCCTGGCGCCTCATGGAGCGACCGGATCCGGAGCGGGCGCCGGCCGAACGCGTGACGACGTAGTCCACGCTCGACGCGGTGCTCACGTCCAGGTCCGCGCGACGCCCCAGCCGTTGCCCTCGGGCACGATGTCGACCACCAGCGTGTCCCCGTCGTCGGCGGTCGCCTGGAACCGCCAGCCGACCGTGCGCTCGGGTGCGTGGGTGATGGCGGTCGGCAGTTCGGCCCGTGTGACGGTCAGGCGGGTCGGGGTGTCGCTCACCCGCCAGCGGCGTCCGGCCCAGACCAGCCGGCTCGGCGCGCCCTCGGCCCACCACACCGTGGCGGCCGTCTCCGTGATCATCATCGGGTCTCCTCGTTCGAACGTGTGTTCGAATGCTAGGTCGACTGACGCGACCCCGCAAGGGCTCGCCGACGCGACGGCGGGTCGCGGACGAGGCCGTCCGCAGGCGCAGACGCCGTCGTGTAGACGGGGTGCATGACGAACGACGATCAGGGCCCCGACGCACAGCACCAGGTCCCCGAGGGGGTGTCCGACGCCACGGTCGAGGCACTCGGCACGCTGTCCGCCGCGGTCGAGGTCATCGAGCACGCCCGCGGCCTGCTCTACGGCTTCCACCGCATGACCGGCACCGCAGACCTGAACCTCGGCGAGGCCGTCGAGCAGCTCCGGAAGGCGGGGCACACCGAACTGGCCGACCGCATCGACACGGAGCTCGTCGGCCGCAACGTCATCGCCGGTCGCTGGACGTTCCAGGTCGTCGAGGACTACGACGACGGGTACTACGCCCTCGCCAAGGAACTCGAGCGCACCGCGCGGGACGAGCTCGTGCAGGGACGCCGCCACCTGTTCGAGGCGGGCATGAAGGAGGACCGGCGGACGGGCGGTCGACGCCACCACGAGGCGACGCCGAGCGACCTGCCGGACTGAGCACGGGCCTCCCGGCCCGCTCTCGCAGACTGACCGTCCCGGCGACCTGGCCTCAGCCGACGCCGAGCAGTGCCTCGAGCGGTCCGCGCGCGAAGTACAGCAGGAAGCCCGCGGCGACGACGTAGAGCAGCCACGAGACCTCACGGCCACGGCCGGACAGCAGCTTGATGAGCACCCAGCTGATGAAGCCGGCGCCGATTCCGTTCGCGATCGAGTAGGTCAGCGGCATGACGACGATCGTCAGGAACGCGGGCAGGGCCGAGCCGAAGTCCGACCACGAGATGTCCGCCACCTGCGCCACCATGAGCGCGCCGACGACGACGAGTCCGGCCGCGGCGACCTCGAGCGGGACGACCTGCGTGAGCGGGGTGAGGAACATCGACGCCAGGAACAGCAGGCCGGTGACGACGGAGGCCATGCCGGTGCGGGCGCCCTCGCCGATGCCGGCGGCGGAGTCGATGAAGACGGTGTTCGACGACACCGAGGCGCCACCACCGGCGATGGCGCCGACGCCCTCGACGACGAGCGCCGACTTCAGGCGGGGGAACGTGCCGTCGGGCTTCGCGACGCCGGCGGCCTTCGCGAGGCCGGTCATGGTGCCCATCGCGTCGAAGAAGTTCGTGAACACGAGCGTGAACACGAGCATCGACGCGGCCAACGGCCCGATGCGGCTGAACGCGCCGAACAGGTCGGCGTGGCCGACGAGCGACAGGTCGGGGAACGCGAACAGGGCGCTCGGCAGGCCGGGCGCGTTGAGGTTCCACCCGGTCTTCGAGTCGACCGAGGTCGGCACCTGGAAGATCGCCTGCAGGATGATTGCGATGATCGTGGTCGCGACGATGCCGATGAGCAGCGCACCCTTGACCTTGCGGGCCATGAGCGTGCCGATGATCACCAGGCCGATCAGGAACACGATGGTCGGCAGGGCGCCGACGGAGCCGTCCTCGCCGAGCTGCAGGGGCGGGGACGCGAGCCCGGACGAGCGCACGAAGCCCGAGTCGACGAGTCCGATGAAGGCGATGAACAGGCCGATCCCGACGGTGATCGCGGCCTTCAGCTGCGCCGGGACGGCGGTGAAGATCATCGTCCGGATCCCGGTCAACGCGAGGATCACGATGATCACGCCGTTGATGACCACGAGACCCATCGCCTCCGCCCACGTGACCTGCTGCACGACGCTGACGGCCAGGAACGAGTTGATCCCGAGGCCGGCGGCGATGCCGAACGGCAGGTTCGCGATGACGCCCATCGCGATGGTCATCAGCCCGGCGACGAGTCCGGTCGCGGCGGCGACCTGTGCGTTCTCGAGCCAGCCGCCGGAGACGTCCTTGGCGGCCTGGTCGGCGCTGAACCCGCCGAGGATCAGCGGGTTGAGGATCACGATGTACGCCATCGTCACGAACGAGACGAGTCCGCCTCGGATCTCACGCGGGATCGTGGATCCGCGCTTCGTGATGGAGAAGTATCGGTCGAGGCCGGTCGCGAAGCGGTTCCGGGGTGTGGTGTCGGTCTGCGGGGCGCTCACCACGAGAGTTTAAAGGACGCTGGGTTTCGGGCGGGTCACACGGACCTCACAGGTTGCGGCAGCCGGGAGGCCCGTCCCACGCCGGTCGCGCACCTCGCGCCGGGCGCCGGCTGGCGTTCTCCGGCCATGGCTGGTGTTGGATGGTTGGGTGACGTCACGCATGGACCGTGCCCGCGTCGAGGCCGCGGTGCGCGAACTCCTGCTCGGCATCGGCGAGGATCCCGATCGCCCCGAGCTCGAACGCACCCCCGCTCGGGTCGCCGACTCGTACGCGGAGTTCTTCTCCGGCATCGGGACGGACGCCGTCGCCATCGCCCGCGACGGCACCGTGTACGCCGAGGACGGTGAGCGCGGGCGTCTCGTCATCGTCCGCGACGTGAAGTTCCGGTCCGTCTGCGAGCACCACCTGTTGCCGTTCCTCGGGGTCGCGCACCTGGCCTACGCGCCGGGCGACCGCCTGATCGGACTCGGCACCCTCGCCCGGGTGCTCGACGCCGTGGCCTCGCGCCCGCAGCTGCAGGAACGGCTGGGCGAACAGGTCGCCGCGACGATCGCCGAGGGGCTCGGCGCCGAGGGTGTCCTCGTGGTCCTCGACGCGCAGCACCAGTGCGTGACGACGCGTGGGGAGCGCCAGACCGGTTCGACGACCGTGACGGTGGCGGCGACCGGTTCGCTGGCCGACGCCGCGGGCCGCGCCGAGGCGATCGCGCTCATCGGCGCGGGGCGTGTGACGGACACCACGCACGTGGCGAGCGACGGGGCGGACGCATGACGGGCCTCCCGGGCGTCGGAGGCGCAGCCGGACCCGGCTGGGTGGTGCCCGACCTGCGTGACCCGGTGCGCACGATCGGCCGCCGCACCATCGACTTCGACCACCGCATCGCCGTGATGGCGATCGTGAACCGGACCCCGGACTCGTTCCACGACCGCGGCGCCACGTTCGAGCTCGACCGGGCCGTCGAGGCCGCTGTCCGGGCGGCCGAGCAGGGTGCCGACTGGGTCGACATCGGCGGCGTGAAGTTCGCCCCCGGACCGGAACTGCCCGCCGCCGACGAGGTCGACCGCGTCGTCCCCGTCGTCGAGCAGCTCGCCCAGCAGTCCGACGTCACCATCAGCGTCGACACCTTCCGCCCTGAGGTCGCCGCGGCAGCGATCGCGGCCGGCGCGAGCGTCGTCAACGACACCACCGGCCTGTCCGACCCACGGATGGCGGCCGTCGTCGCGGACTCCGAGGCCACGATCGTCATCACCCACTCGCTCGCCGAACCCCGTCGTCCGCTCGAGGCGCCGCCGCAGTACGACGACGTCACCGCGTCCGTCGTCGGGTTCCTGCGGGAGCGCGTCGACCGGGCGCTCGCCGCGGGCGTCCCCGAGTCGCGGATCGTCGTCGACCCGGGCCACGACCTCAACAAGAACACCGTCCACACCCTCGAGCTGACCCGGCGGCTGCCCGAGGTCGTGGCGCTCGGCTACCCGGTGCTCGCGGCGGTGTCGAACAAGGACTTCGTGGGGGAGTCGCTCGGGCGCCCGCGCGGCGAACGCCTGGCGGGCTCGCTCGCCGTCGCGACGGTGAGCGCGATGCTCGGCGCGCGGATCGTCCGGATGCACGACGTCGCCGAGAGCGTCGACGCGATGCGCATGGTCGAGGCGACGCTCGGCTGGCGGGCACCGGTGGAATCGAGGCACAACACGTGAACCTCCTGCCCCCGTCGATCGCGGACCTGTCCGACGACGACCTGCTCGACCTGTACACCGCGGGTGCCTCGGCGCCGTGGCTGCGGGTGAACTTCGTGGCGACGCTCGACGGGTCCGCCTCGGCTGCCGGCGTCTCGGGGTCGCTCGGCGGCCCGGACGACCTGCGCGTGTTCGACCTGCTGCGCCGGGTGGCCGACGTGGTGCTCGTCGCCGCGGGCACCGTGCGCGACGAGGGCTACGGGCCGATGGTCCTGCACGACGCCGACGTGACCTGGCGTCGGGCGAACGGCATGCCCGACCACCCGGTGTTCGCGATCGTCTCGCGGTCGCTCTCGCTCGATCCTGCTTCGCGGGTGTTCACCGAGGCACCGGTCCGGGCCGTCGTCCTGACCTCCGCTGCGGCGGCTGCGTCGGAGACCGGGGTCGCGCTGTCGTCCGTCGCCGACGTCGTGCCGTGCAGCCCCGGGGCCGATCCCGGATCGGTCGACGTGTCGCTCGTCCGCGACGCACTGGTGGCGCGGGGGCTCGGCACGATCCACTGCGAGGGTGGTCCTTCGTTCCTGGGTTCGCTCATCGCCGCGGACGCCGTCGACGAGCTGACCCTGACGATCGACCCGTCGTTCGAGGGCGGTGCCGGCCCGCGGATCGCCCGCGGCGGTTCCCCGGAGCTGCGGCGGATGCGCCCGGCGCACGTGCTCCGCGGTGCGGGTGACGTGCTGCTCACCCGGTACGTCCGGGCGGAGCCGCCCGCCCGAGTCCCGGTGCCGGTCGACCGCGTCGGCTAGGGTCGGGCGCGTGATCGACATCGTGGCGTCCGGGGTCCTCTTCGACATGGACGGGACGCTCGTCGACTCGACCGCGGTGGTCGAGTCGACCTGGACCCGGTTCGGGCAGTCGCGCGGCATCGACCCGGCCGAGATCCTCGCGTTCTCGCACGGCCGCCAGGCGATCAGCACGATCCAGCACTTCCTGCCCGACCTGGACCGCGACGAGCAGCTGCGCATCGCCGCCGAACTGGTCGCCGAGGAGAGCGCGAGCAGCGAGGGCATCTCCGAGATCCCCGGCGCCGCAGCCTTCGTCGACCGGCTCCTCGCCGCGGGGGTCCCGGTGGCGCTCGTGACGAGTGCGCCGCGCGACCTGGCCACCGGGCGGATGGCCGCCGCGGGACTGACGATGCCGACGGCGTTCGTGCCGTCCGAGGACGTCGAGCACGGCAAGCCCCACCCCGACGGGTACCTGCGCGGTGCCGCGCTGCTCGGGGTCGACGCCTCGGACTGCGTGGCGTTCGAGGACGCCCCCGCCGGCCTCGAGTCGGCCATCGCCTCGGGAGCGACCACGGTCGTCGTCGGCCCGCACGAGTCCGACGTCACGGCCGGGCTGCACCGGGTGTCGGGGTACGACGGCATCACCGTCGAGGCAGAAGGGTCCGCTTTCCGCATCCGCGGCTGAGCGCTCGCTGCGTCCTGCGGGCACGCTCAGCGCTCCCCGACGACCCTCGGGTGTGCGGCCGGAACCACCGGGCCGCACGTGCGGCCGGAACCACCGGGCCGCGGAAGGAGCGACCATGGCAACCCTGGACGGCAAGAAGGTCCTCGTCATCGCGACGAACTACGGCGTGGAGCAGGACGAGATCGTCGTGCCCGTCGACCAGCTCCGCGAGCGCGGTGCGACGGTGACGGTGGCGGCGCAGGAGTCCGGTCCGATCGCGACCCTCGTCGGCGACAAGGACCCCGGGAAGTCCCTCGACCCGGACACCACCATCGCCGGTGTCAACGTGACCGGGTACGACGCACTCGTCGTCCCCGGCGGCACCATCAACGCCGACACCCTGCGGCAGGACAACTCGGCGGTCTCCCTCGTCACGGCCTTCGTCGAGGCGAACAAGCCCGTCGCGGCGATCTGCCACGGCCCGTGGACGCTCATCGAGGCGGGTGTGCTGCGCGGGAAGACGATCACCTCGTTCCCGTCGTTGCAGACCGACGTCCGGAACGCGGGTGCCGAGTGGGTCGACCAGGAGGTCCAGGTCGACGGCGGCGTCATCACCTCGCGCAACCCCGACGACCTGCCGGCGTTCGTCGACGCGATCGAGAGCGCGCTCACCGCGTGAGCACCGTGCGCCGCCGCTGACGGCGCCGCCGCTGACGGCGCCGCCGCTGACGGCGCCGTCGTCAGTCCAGCGCGACGGGGCGGGTCGTCCGGAGCACCGCGGGTCCGAGGGTGAGCACACCGTCGGACTCGGGGTCACACCGGACCCCGCCCCGTCCGCGCATCGCCCGGAACGCCCCCGGCGCGACCTCGTGGTCCATCCACGCGCACGGGTTCGCCGGCCGGTACCCGCGGAACAGCACGGCACCGCTGCCGGGGCTCTGCAGCGAGAACGGCTCGCCCCGGAGCGCTTCGACGTCGGCACCGCGCAGGAACACGTTCCGCCGGGTCGCCACGGGGTCGACCGGCACGCCGAGTGACCGTGCGACGTCCTCGAGTCCCTCGAGCCCGATGACCGTCACCGAGGCGTGCACGTGCGCCCGCGCGGCGAAGTAGCGGTCGCCGACGATGCCGAGCCCGGCGCGGAGTTCGATGCGGTCCCGCAGCTCGTCCGGGTCGTCTGGTCGGACCGCGAGCGCGCCGTCGGCTGGCCGGCCCTCGTAGCGGTGGCGGCGTGCGACGAGCAACAGCGCGATCTCGACGTCGGTCCGGAACGGCAGGTCGACGTGCGCGGCGAGGTCGACGGAGCCGACCCGGTGGTCGGACGCGGCCACGTCGTCTCCGGAGGTCACCCGCCCAACGCTAGCCGGGCCTCCCGGTCGACGGCGGCCTTGTCGGTGGGACGCCGTCGTCGCGGTCAGACGCCGCACCCTGCGCGAGACGCCGCGGCGGTGTCCGGGTTCCACAACACGCCGTGCGCGCGCCACTGAGGTTCCACAAGTGCGCGCACGGAGCGCCGACATGCCGAGATTTCGGAACCTCGAGCCGCCAGGCCCTCCGCCGCACCGTCCGATTTCCGCCAGTCGCGGTCGGTGGTGGGTGTCAGGCTGGGCCCGTGACCATCCCCGGAACCGACCAGCTGCACGCCGAGCGCTACCGCGTCGTCGCGTCGCGCGACGCACGCTTCGACGGCCAGTTCGTCACGGCCGTGCACTCCACCGGTATCTACTGCCGCCCGAGTTGCCCGGCTCGCACGCCCCGCGAGACCGGCGTCACCTTCTACCGCACGAGCGCCGCGGCGCACCTGGCCGGCTTCCGCGCCTGCAAGCGCTGCCTGCCCGAGGCGACCCCCGGCAGCCCCGAGTGGGACCTGCGCGAGGACGTCGCCGGACGCGCCATGCGCCTCGTCCTCGACGGCGTCGTCGAGCGCGACGGCGTCCCCGGGCTCGCTGCACGGGTCGGCTACTCGGAACGCCAGCTCAACCGCATCATGACGGCCGAGCTCGGCGCCGGACCGAAAGCACTCAGCCGCGCACACCGCGCCCAGACGGCACGCACGCTCCTGACGTCGTCGGACCTGCCCATCGCGGACGTCGCGTTCGCCGCCGGGTTCGCGAGCATCCGCCAGTTCAACGACACCGTCCGCGAGGTCTTCGCCGTCACCCCCTCCGAACTGCGTGCGCGCCGGACGCCACGGCCCACCCCGGACGGCGTCCTGCACGTGCACCTGCCCGCGCGGCCGCCGTTCGACGCGCAGGGGCTCCTCGACTGGCACGCGCTGCACGCCCTGCCCGGCCTCGAACACGTGGACACCGACGACTCGGGGCGGGTCACCTCCTACGGGCGGTTGCTCGACCTGCCAGGAGGCCCGGGCTGGTTCAGCGCGTCGGCCGCGGCCGCGGGGACACACGGCTCCTCGGCCGCCGGTCGCGGCACCGGGATCGACCTGCGGGTGCGCGTCAGCGACCTGTCCGACCTGCCCACGCTCGTCGCCCGCGTCCGCTCGTACTTCGACCTCGACGCCGACCCGGTCGCCGTCGACGCCGTGCTCGGCTCCGTGCCCGAGCTCGCCGCGGCCGTGCAGCGGGTCCCCGGACTGCGGCTGCCGGGGGCGGTCGACGCGCACGAGATCGTGTTCCGCACCCTGATCGGGCAACAGGTCTCCGTCGCCGCGGCCCGGACGGCACAGACGCGGCTCGTCGCGGCGCTCGGCGCTGCCGTGCCCGCGTCGATCATGCCGGACGGCCTGCTCTTCCCGTCCGCCGCCGTCATCGCCGTCCGCGGGCACGAGGTGCTGCGCGGACCGGCTGCCCGCGTCGACACGATCCTGCGGGTCGCCGCGGCGCTCGCCGACGGGTCGCTCGTGGTCGACGGCGGACAGTCCCTCGACGAGCTGCGGGCCCGGCTGCTGGCGGTGAAGGGCATCGGGCCGTGGACCGCCGACTACGTGGCGCTCCGGGTCCGGCACCACCCCGACGTGTTCCTCCACAGCGACCTCGCGGTGCGCAACGGTGCACAGGAACTCGGACTGCCCGGAACGGCGCGTGAGCTCTCCCTATGGTCGGAGCAGGTGGCGCCCTGGCGGAGCTACCTGACGATGCACTGCTGGCGACCGATCATCGACCGCGCGATCGCGACGGCCGCCAGTGCACCCGCGCACGGCACCGGCCGTGCGCGCCGCGCAGACGACGACCCTCGGAAGGACGAACGATGACCGACGCAACCATCCAGACCCTGGACACCCCGGACGGGCCCTTCACCGTGCTCGAGGACGCGGAGGGCCGGGTCCTCGCCTCGGGCTGGACCGACTCCGTCGACCGGATCCTCGGGCGCCTCGCCGACCGGTACCGACCCAGTCGGATCGTCGACGGCACGGTCGCCGCAGCCGACGCCGTGGACGCCTTCTACTCGGGCGAGGTCGAGCACGCCATGCAGGTGCCGGTGCGACAGTTCGGTACCGACCTGTTCACCGAGGGGTGGCGGCAGCTCCGGCGCATCCCGGCCGGCGGCACCCTGACCTACACCGAGTTCGCGGGGGCGATGGGTCGTCCGGACGCCGTGCGGGCCGCAGCGAGTGTGTGCGCGAGGAACGCGCCCGCGCTCTTCGTGCCGTGCCACCGGGTGCTGCGGTCGGACGGCACGCTCGGGGGCTTCGCGTGGGGGCTCGACGTCAAGCGGTCGTTGCTCGAACGTGAATCGGTCGGCACCACGGCGCTCGTCTGACTTGTACAAAACGCTCTAGAATGTACAGGTGAGCGAAGTGTCGATCTCCGAAGCACGTGGCCGCCTGGCGTCGATCATCGACGACGCCCGGCACGAACCCGTCTACCTGACCCGGCGCAACAAGCGCGTCGCGGCAGTGGTGGACGCGGATGTCCTGGACCGCCTGCTCGAGGCGGCCGAGGACCTCGACGACCTGATCGCGTACGACGCTGCCATCGCCGAGAACAAGCGCATCGGCGGTGAGAACGTGCAGTGGGACGATCTCAAGCGCGAGCTCGGCCTCGGATGACCTGGTCGGTCGAGGTCATCCCGTCCGCGCAACGTGTCATCCGCAAGCTCCCGCCCGAGGGTCGTCGGCGGATCGAGGGACTCCTCGCGATCCTCGCCGACCACCCGCGGCCCCCGGC
>Ga0153924_1000831_pt1 | contig 18025 bp, 16 predicted proteins | sample TSNJ008MetaG_FD_104709 | JGI IMG/M metagenome (GOLD analysis project Ga0153924, IMG submission 104709) | Attine ant fungus gardens microbial communities from New Jersey, USA - TSNJ008 MetaG | ecosystem: Host-associated > Fungi > Mycelium > Unclassified | place: USA: New Jersey, Wharton State...
GAAAGAGGTGGGATGAACCAGGATACCGGAGAGGCGGTTTTTCTTTATGTTCATGGAGTTTCTCCTTTGTTAAGTCATTTCGTTTTATTATACTGGATATGGATATAGATGTAAAGTGATTTGGTAGCTTTGAAATAGCCTTATGTATATGGGGTTTGTAAGGGGGTGTCTCAGGGGATTTGGGCTGTAGGAATAATTGATTAAGCTAAAACTGAAAAATGACAGATTAAGCTAAAACTGAAAAATGACTGTTGTGTTTATTGAATAGTTGTAGTGGAATAAAGTCTGAAGAAGTAATGATAACTTGTTTATTGATAGAAAATGGAATAATAATACATTAAATTTGTGTTAATTAGAAAAAAGGGGGATTCTGGAGACAACCGATTGCAGGCAGCATAATTCTAACCGTGAAATAGGAGATGGAAGAGCCGGTTTGATATTGTAACCGAGGAGCAGTAAGCATCCGGGCGTGATTTTTGAGTTCAAAGTTCTGAAGGAGCAAATGAGTAATAAAAATATAGCGGAGGGGAAATAAAAGAGCTTGCTAAATCTGAACCTGAAATTGGCAGCCATATCAAAGGAAGCAGCAGAGGGTAAGGCATATATAACGGGTGACTTAACAAATTAAGGTTAAAAAATACCTGTTGTGTTTGTTGTATAGTTGTAGTAAAATAAAAATTAAGGAGCCATTTCGCAGTATCGTATTCTATATTTAACGAACGAACAATATGGGTTCCTTGAATTTTGGCCTTTTTTCTAAAGTAATTAGTATACAAAAAAAACACGGGTGTGGATAAAGTTATGATTAGAGGGAAATTTAAATAATGTTTCGAGAACAGAGTTTGCAGCGGTCAGGTTTGACAATGCATTGGGGAGTAATGGATGTGTAATTCCGTTGTTAAAAAAGCAGATTGAAGAGGAAACCGTAGGCTGCGTTCCGGATGGAGTACCACAAGTTCAAAGGTAAAAAAGTTGGAAGGGAAATAAGCTGAATATATGCATACGAACAAGACAGTGTGTCTAGACTCAACGACTACGGCTGAAACGCCGCATCCAGGCCGCAGTGCAGGATATGAAGTGGTGGGTTCTGTGAGATGGATTATGACCAGATAGAAGCAGCAATAACTGAAAAGACGAAAGCGGTCATTCAGGCGGAGTTGTGAGGAATCATCTGTGTGAGTGACCGGATTTTCCAGATTGGTGAAAATTTTAGAGTAGATATTGGTGATAAGGATGCAACAAAGGAGAAGGTCTTATTGCAGTGATGGAAATAAGAATTTCACGCGAAGTCTATTTTGGGATAGATTGCCTATGATTTTTGTGTGGATTGCCAAATGAAGATAGTGAGCAGGTATGAAAAGGTTATTGCCATTAATGACACTAAAAAATCACAGTGCAATGACGAGCTGTGGGAAGAAAATATTCACAGTGGAGGGAAAGTATCAATTTCAATGTGATTTCCACCACTGAGTTAAGAAATGCGCAGAAGGGTGTAGCCAGTAACGTCCATACAGGGTGTATCGTAAGATGACAGAATTAAAGAAACTCAAATTCAAAGGAGAAAATCATGAAGATCCAATTTTCAATGCCTGATATGACGGAATTAGAAATTGAAGAAGTTGCTGTTGCCATCCGTTCTGGATGGATTACCACGGGACCAAAGACAAAAGAATTTGAAAGACAGGTTGCAGAGTTTTGTCATGTGAACAAGGCGGTATGTCTGAACTCACAGACTGCCTGTGCTGAAATGGCTCTCAGACTTCTTGGAATCGGGCAGGGCGACGAAGTGATCGTTCCCGCCTATACATATACGGCATCTGCATCTGTTGTCTGCCATGTTGGAGCAACGCTAGTTTTGGTAGATGTTCAGGAAGGCTCTTTGGAGATGGATTATGACACTTTGGAGGCCGCCATCAATGAGAAGACCAAGGTCATCATTCCTGTAGATTTGGGTGGTGTTCCTTGTGATTATGACCGCATCTTTGAAATTATTGAGAAGAAAAAATATCTGTTCAGACCAGCTAATAAGATTCAGGAGATTATGGGAAGAATTTCTGTCAACGCAGATACTGCCCATGCATTTGGAGCGTCATGGCATGGTCAGATGGTGGGGGCTATCGCAGATTTTAGTTCATTTTCTTGGCATGCCGTGAAAAATCTTACAACAGCCGAGGGCGGTGCATTGACGTGGAACTCTATAACCGGTATTGACGACGGGGAGTTGTATCATCAGGCACAGCTGTATTCTCTCCATGGTCAGTCCAAGGACGCTCTGGCTAAGACACAGCTTGGCGCTTGGGAATACGATGTCGTAGGTCCTTGGTACAAGTGCAACATGACTGACATCATGGCTGGGATCGGTCTGGCACAGCTAAGCAGGTACGAGGGGATATTGGCAAGACGGAAAGAGATTATCTGTAAGTTTGATGCCGCGTTCAAGCCACTGGGCATAGAAGTGTTGCCGCATTACACGGATGACCATCAGTCTTCTGGTCATCTGTATATCACAAGAGTTCCTGGCATAACACTGGAACAGCGACAGGGGATCATCGTGAAGATGGCCGAGGTTGGCATTGCAACGAATGTACATTACAAACCGTTGCCGATGATGACGGCTTACAAGGATCTTGGATTTAAAATAGCCGATTATCCGAATGCGTATAAACGATTTGTTAACGAGATCACACTACCGCTCCACACGAAGCTTACTGATGAGGAAGTGGAATACGTGATCGAGAAATATTGCGAGATTGTAAAGGGGTATATTTAAATGAAAAATATAAATATAGTTTGGGTTGGATACCACCAGGAAGGTGTGAAAGCATTTCAATCCATACTAAAAAAAGGGTATAACGTTACAAAATTTATTACTCTTGATGATGATACTTTTATGAAGAGATCTGCTGGAACAAGAGAATATGCAGAGCTGTGTAGTGAGTATAACGTCTCGATTGGGTTAATTTCAACGATTAAAAATGAAGAAGTGTACCAATTAATCAAAGAGGCTGAGCCAGATCTTCTTATTGTACTTGGGTGGAGTGAGATCCTTCCGGAACGAGTTTTGGATATTCCATCAATTGGTACTGTTGGTGCTCATGCAGCTATGTTACCTCATAACCGCGGAAGTGCACCCATAAATTGGGCCATTATCAAGGGAGAAACGGAATGTGGAAATTCTTTAATGTGGCTTGACAAGATGGTTGACCAAGGAGACATCATTGATCAGATAGGTTTTGAAATAACAAAGTATGATACATGTACAACATTATATGAAAAGGTTGCCATCACGAATGAAGTAATGCTGAACCGACTTATTGATAGATTATTAAATGATTTGCCGACAGTTATGGGTAAAAAGAATGTTACAGATGAACCATTATTACCTAGACGTCGACCAAAAGATGGTCTTGTGAGTTGGGATTGTGAAAGCACAAAAGCATATGATTTTATACGTGCATTGACAAGACCATATCCGGGTGCTTTCAGCTATCTGAATGGAAAGAAGTATTTTATTTGGAATGCATCACTTGTACCTACAACCACAAAAAATATGATTTCTGGAAAAATTGAAGGAGCGGTTTATAATCCTATAGATTTTTTGTGTGGTATTCAGGTATCTTGTAAAATCGGTTGTCTTATCATTCATGATTTGGAAGACGAAGAGGGTAATACATTCACTGGTAAAGAAATAATAGATTTGCAATTGAGTGGAGTATTTGGAGATGAACAAATATGAAAAAAGTATTAGTGGTAGCAGCTCACCCTGATGATGAATTGCTTGGAGTTGGTGGCACTGTAGCGCACCATGTGAAAAATGGAGACAAAGTGTATTCAGTCATTATGTGCGAAGGCGAATCGCTTAGATATAAGAGAGATATTGGACAAAGTGATGCCATAGAAAAAGCGGCAGAAGTATTGGGTGTGAAAAAAGTTTATAAATTGGATTTTCCAGATCAGAAATTAGATACATATAGTTTGGTTGACTTAATTACACCGCTTAAGGAGATTTCTGAAGAGATACATCCGAATATTATTTATTGCCAATACGGTGAAGATATAAATAGAGATCATAAAATTTTGTTTGAGGCAGCTAGTATTGTATTTAGACCACTTGATTTATGGATTGAAGATTTCTATGCTTTCTACACAGTAAGCAGTACAGAGTGGGGCTTTCCCAGGACCTTTGCTCCTGATACATGGGTAGATATCACCACTACATTAGAGCAGAAAATAATAGCATTTGAGGCGTATACAAGCGAAGTTCGAAATTATCCTCACCCACGCTCGTCGGATTCCTTAAGACATGTCGCACATTTTTGGGGTAATCAATGCAGTATGGATGCAGCAGAGGCATTCGTGACAATTAGGAGCGTAAAGAGAGAAGGGTAGAGCGGAAAATGAAGAAGATATTGATTCTTGGGGCGAGCATATGGCAAATTCCCGCAATTAAAAAAGCTAAAGCGATGGGACTTACAGTTGTTGTTGCGGATATGAATCCTGATGCGGTTGGTTTTAAAATTGAAGGAATTACTTGCGAGATTGCAAGTACGATAGATATGGAAGCGATACTAAGTATTGCTAAAAAGCATAATATTGATGGAATTATGACAATTGCAAGTGATATGCCAATGAGAACTATAGCAGCTGTTTCAGGAAAACTTAATCTTGTTGGAATTTCTAAAGAGACTGCATTTAATGCCACCAATAAGGCGGCTATGAGGGCATGTCTTGCAAAGCATGGTATTCCTATTCCAGCGTTTTATCAAGTGAGATCTAAAGATGAGTACTATCAAGCAGTAAAGACTGTAAACGGAAAAGTAATCGTAAAGCCTGTTGATAATGCTGGTAGCCGGGGGGTCTCGTTAATTACGGAAAAGGACCATTTAGATTCCATAAATGCTGCATTTGCTTATGCAAAAGAATGTTCAAGAAACGGTGATATTATAGTTGAGGAATATATGGAGGGACTGGAAGTTAGCGTCGAGACGCTTAGCGTAAATGGCAAGTGCCATATAATTCAAATTACAGATAAACTTACGACGGGTGCGCCGCATTTTGTAGAGATGGGACATAACGAGCCATCTATGTTGCCAGAGGCGACAAGAAAATTAATTGCAGAAATTGCGATTGCAGCAGTTGATGCAATTGGAATAAAAGATGGACCTTCTCATACAGAGATAAAAGTAACGTCAGAAGGCCCGAAGATTGTAGAAATTGGAGCAAGATTAGGAGGAGATAATATCACAACGCATCTAGTACCGCTTTCTACCGGAGTCGATATGGTGGAATGCTGTATTCATATTGCATTGGGCGAGAAACCTGATTTAGATAGAAAATTTGATAAGGGATCAGCAATCAGATATATGGAAACGGGTGTTGGGAAAATTACAGGAATCATAGGACTTGATAAAGCAAGGGCTATGCCAGAAGTTTACGAGGTGAGCATGGTGCATGGAATTGGAGAGGAAGCTGTCGAGGTAAAAAATAGTATTGAAAGAGTTGGATTTGTGATATCACAGAGCGATACTCCAGAGAATGCCATAAAAAAATGTGAAGAGGCATTGTCGCATATACAGGTGATTGTTGATTGATATTGGGAGGAAGAGGCTTTGAGTATATATCGAAAATGTATAAAACGATTATTAGATTTCCTAATTGCTTTAATGGCTACCCCATTTGTTTTGATTGTAATTGCGATTATGGCTCCAATTATTTACATAAATGATCCAGGTCCAGTATTTTACAATGGGCTAAGAAGAGGATTGAATGGAAGAAAATTCAAGATGTTCAAGTTTCGTTCAATGTATGTGAAATCACCAGATTTACGAAATGAAGATGGATCGACATTTAATAGTTCTAATGATCCACGAGTTACAAAAATAGGGCTTATAATGAGAAAAACATCTTTAGATGAAATCCCCCAAATACTGAATGTGCTATTAGGCGATATGAGTTTTGTTGGACCGAGACCTACTTTAGCGATAAAATCGTTTAATGAAATTCCTGTTGAAGATAGGAAACGATACCAAGTGCGTCCTGGAATTACTGGCTATGCGCAAGCTTATTATAGAAATTCTATTTTACAAAAAGAAAAATATAATAAGGATAATTACTATGTTGAGCATTTCTCCTTTGTATTGGACATCAAAATATTGCTGAAAACTGTTTCTTCTGTGTTAAAACATGAAAATGTATTTGTTTCTGATTCCCAGAAACCGAGTCAGATCAAATGAACATATGATTATGTAGAGTTGTAGCAACAGCAGTGAAATGCTGTGAGAAAGCGATGGAAAAAATAAGGATAATGGTTAAATGATATACAAGAAATAACATTTGCATAAAAGGTAAATAATTATGTATGTAACATTGATAGTAGTGTAGATGGGATAGGTTATGTTATTGCACAAGATACAAATAGTAAACAAGCAATCTTAACTTGTGAAAGTGCGATTAAGGAAATTAATATTAAAACTATATAAAATAAAAGGAGGAAAGGGTTCAAATGAATAAAAAAAGACTATTAATTCTTGGTGCTGGACGAGGTCAAATAGGTTTAATTAAAGCTGCGAAAGAAATGGGTATAGTTACGATTGTTGCTACTCATTCTACGGATTTTCCTGGTGTAAAGATTGCTGATGAACTATGCATGGTTGATATTTCTAATCCTGAACAGGTGTGTGATAAAGCAAAATTGTTAAATATCAACGGAGTAGCCACATCTTGCATGGATACAGGGATACCTGCTCTTGGATATACTTGTGAAAAATTAGGTCTTGTCGGACTGAGTGAAAATTCAGCGAGGTTATCGGGCGATAAATTTTTGATGAAAGAATCATTAATCAATGCTGGGGTGAACACGGCAAGATTTTCTAGAGTATCAACAATTGATGATGTGGAAAAGGTTCTTGGTGAATTTGATTTCCCGCTTATCGTAAAAGCAATTGACCTACAGGGGAGCCGGGGTATATATATAGCATATAAAAAAGATGAGGTGATTAGCGGTTTTCAAAAAGCAATGGCAGAAACACATCGGGATTTCTGCATTATTGAGGAATTCATCGAAGGCTATGAACTAGGGGCGCAATCATTTGTCTACAATGGAGAGATATTATTTATAATCCCGATGGGTGATAATACTTACCTAAGTAATACTAATGTCCCGATTGGACACTATGTACCAGTTGAGTTTGATGAATCTTTAAAAAAGCAAGCAGAAGAACAGACAACTCTTGCCATTCGTGCAATTGGTCTTGATAACTGTGCCGTTAACGTGGATTTGATTGTCCATGACGGTAAGGTTTATGTGATTGAATTGACCGGTAGAGTTGGCGCAAATTGTCTGCCTGAATTAGTTATGTTTCATTATGGGGTGGAGTATTATAAAATGATTGCAGCAATGGCGGTGGGTGACGATCCCAGAGATTATTTTGAAAAGCGTAGCAATAAATTTACTGCTGTTTGCGCAAAAATGTTGCTTTCAGAAAAAAGCGGCATACTAAAAGAGATCATTAATGTTAACAATCTCAATGATGAATGTATCATAGAAATATCTTTTTTTGTGAAAGAAAATGATCATATAAGGAAATTCACATCTTCAAATGATTGCATTGGACAAGTTATTGTCAGGGCTGACACACTAGAGGAGAGTGAAAAAATAATGGAGAAGGTTTTATCAAAGATAAAGTTTATTATAGAATAGGAGTAATTGTATTGGAAAGTTTTATTGATAATTCTGCGGTTATTGTTGATTGTGAAATTTTTACAACAGCAAAAATTTACAAGAACACCTATGTTGCTAGAAGCGTTTTAAGAGACAATTGTATAATAGGAGATTTTACTCGAGCAGAGGATTGTATGTTTGATGACGGCGTCAAAATTCAACGGCAATGCTTGCTATACGGTTCTAAATTAGGAAGATATTCATATACAGGAAAAAATTGCAACATATGGTATTCCGAGGTAGGAGCTTTTTCTTCTATCTCATGGAATGTTAGTATAGGTGGAGCGAATCATGATTATACAAAGGTAACTTCACATTCGTTTTTATATGCGAAGGAATTTGGGTTTTTAGACTCTGAACCATATTACAATAGATTTACAGATCATTGTATTGTTGGAAATGATGTTTGGATTGCAGCCAATGCTTGTGTTTGTCGTGGAGTTACTATTGGTGATGGTGCGGTTATCGGGGCCGGCGCAGTTGTAACAAGGGATGTTATGCCATATGAAATCATTGGAGGCGTACCTGCTCGACAAATCAAAATGCGTTTCGACTGTGAAACGGTCGCAAGATTATTAAAAATAAAATGGTGGGAATTCCCTAAAAATATAATAAAAGAAAATATAAAACTTTTTAATAGTAAGCCGAGCGATAAAGTATTAAGCCAGATGGAAGAGCTTAAAAGCGAATTGATTTAAGTTTTAAATAATGGAAAAACAACAGTACTTACTTTCATGAAGGTTGGACCACAGAGAGCGAATGAAATAAGAGTTGTTTGAATTAGACACTGCTGTTGTTATGAACCTAAGATTGTGACAGTTGAAATATGATATAGAAAAGGTTTGAGGAAAGAATGTTATGAAGATACTTAAGTTATCACCGTATTATTTTCCTGAACAGATTTCAAGTTCGCATTTAACAGAAGATTTGGAAAATGCGTATATTAATGCGGGTTTTGACATTGTTGTTCATGCACCAACACCTACAAGAGGAGTCTCACAGGAAACATTTGAAAAATATAAACAAATAAAAAATGAGAAACTTCATGACGGACATATAACTGTTCATAGGTTTAGAGTGTTCCGTGAAAGGCGTAATCCAATTCAAAGAGTTGTAAGATATATTTTAGTGAACTTTATACAATATCTGAAAGCAGGCAAGGAAAAAGAGGTTGATATTATCGTGGCAGGTAGTACACCTCCTACTCAGGGATTATTGTGTTCGTTGGTAAAAAGGAAGTTAAATAAGAAGTATAAAAGATCTATTCCATTTGTATTTGTATTGCAAGATGTGTTTCCTGACTCGCTAGTGCAGGCAGGTATGACCAGAAAAGGGTCACTTATTTGGAAAATTGGACGAAAAGTTGAAAATTATACTTATATGAATGCGGATGTAATTATTGTCATTAGCGAAGATATTAAACGAAATATCATGAAAAAAGGAGTACCTGAGTCAAAGATAGAAGTTGTGAGAAACTGGATAGATACACATAAGGTTCATCCAGTTTCGAATGAAGATAATTCATTAAGAACTGAACTGGGACTTAAAGATGATGCCTTTTATGTTGTATATGCTGGGAATTTAGGAAAAGCGCAGGGCGTTAATATTTTAGTTGAAGCAGCAGAAATATTGAGAGGTGATTCTTCTATTAAATTCTTGATATTTGGTAATGGTGCAGAGGAAGAAATAATTAGAAAAAAAATTCATGAATTAAGATTGGATAATGTAAGACTATTTCCACTACAGCCTCCGTCAAGAATATCTGAGGTTTATAGTTTGGGAGATGTTTGTATTGTTACGTGTAAAAAGGGAAATGGTCAGAATGCTTTTCCAAGTAAAACAGTTTCAATAATGTCAACTGGAACTCCTATTATAGCTGCTTTTGATAAAGAAAGCGAGTTATGTAGTATAGTGGAAAAAGAGAATATTGGCCTTTATGTAGAACCGGAAAACCCATTTGAATTGGTTAATGCGATAAAAATATTACATTCAAATAGAGATGATGCAAAAGAAAACGGATTGCGTGGACGTCAATTTGTTGAACAAAGATTTTCGAAAGAGATATGTACAAGCAAATATATCGAGATTATACAAAATCTGGTGTCTACAGTTAAGTGATAGAGGTTATATTAATGTTCTTGAATGCTCAGAACAGAGAGGTTAGATTTGATGAAAAAAGGCATTACTGAAGTTCTAACAAAGGGAAAAAGAATTGCTTCCGACTTCATACTTAGGATATCTGCATCTGTATTGACAACATTTGCAAATCAAATTGTTTTACTCCCTTTATTGGCACTGATATTTGACGCAGACGAATATGGTTTAATACTAACGCTGTTTGGCATAAAAAATATTATTTCTGGAACATTGGGAAATTCTCTTTATAGTACTAGATTAATTGTTAATAGTAAATATGAAGAGGAACAACAAAAGGGAGACTTTAATCGTCTAATATTGATTTCGGCCATAATAAGCATAGTCGTTATGGGAATCGCATCAAAAATAGTTGGTGAAGTTAATACAGTAATATGGGTTCTTTTATTGCCTGTTGTTGCAATTTATACATTGAATTCATATTTTATTGTATGGTACCCGATTAAGCTTGAGTTTAAGCAATCGTTTATTCATTCTATCGTTGTATCTATTGGAACTCTGATTGGTGCACTAATTGTTTATATCACGCATCTTTGGCCATTGGCATATTTAGTTTCTGGTATTGCTGGATTATTATTTATTACAAAGAGAACAGAGATTATACAAGAAGGACTTGCAAAGACAAAATTGAAGTCTGCTACTGTCAGAAAATGGATCATCCTTATGATGACTACACTATTGACAAATATTGTTACATATCTTGATCGTCTGATTTTGTACCCATTAATTGGAGCTGCTGCTGTATCGATTTTTTCAACAGCTTCATATTTTGGAAAGGCACTTAGTGTTTTAATAATGCCTATATCGAGCGTAATGTTAGGGTACTATGCACAGAGAAATTTTAAAATGACTAAGAAGAGATTCTGGTCGATTAACGGTGTTTGTGCAGTGTTACTGTTGATATTTGCATTTTTTTCCTTAACATTTGGAAAGTCAGTTACTGGATTGTTATTTCCTAAATTAATGGAGGATGCAGCACCATATATTTTTATTGCGAACATGTCTTCAGCGATTGCTGCTTTGACACAAATAGTTCAAGCGACTGCACTTAAATATGCAAAGACTTATTGGCAGATTATAATTCAGATTGTATATTTCACCATTTACTTTGGTCTTGGAATGGTAATGATTAAAACTAATGGATTGATGGGATTCTGTTTTGCTTCATTATTTGCTAATACTTCGAGAATGGTAATATTGTTAGTAATCTGTCATACAGCGTTAGGAGTAAAGGATGAGTGTAAGAAGGATTAATCGTCAATTACAATATAGTAAGTTTGCTTTATTTATATATGCTTCTTTAATAGTGGATTTTTATAGAAAGTTTACTTCGAACGTTGTACGTTTGCCTGTTTCGACAACAATGTTTCGGAATTTAGTCTATGTTGGGATTTTTTTGGTTCTGGTGCCACACGAAAAAAGAAAAGCACAGTATTCTAAACTTACATTTATTGGAATCATTTTTGCTCTGATTACTGGATTTAGTATGCTCATTAACTGGGAAAGGAATGCAACATCATTATATATTGATCTACTATTAATGTTCGTTTCACGCCTGCTTCCTGCCTATTATATCGGAACAATGATTGTGGGTAATGAAGGAGAATTAACGAAAGCAATTAACCAGTTTCAATGGCTGACTTTGTCATATGAAGCTTTAATTCTAATATATCCAGAGGTATCTACAACGAGTTATTTAACTATTTCAGGCAATTTGCTTATTCCGACACTTTTTGCGGTTTTTAGTAGAAGTGAGGGGATTAGAGGACTTGTACAGAAGGTAATTGGTATAATTGGATTAATTGTAATTGTGGTATATGGTGGAAGAACATCCATGGTATCGATTATTCTTGCGGTTGGGCTAATATTTCTTGTTAAATTTAGAAAAGAATATTTGCGTAAGAAAGTTATTGCATTATTTATGCTTATATGTGTAGTGATTTTTGTGGTTGTGTTTTATGAAAATATTATAAACTACCTACTCTTACAAAATCCAGGTTCTAGAACTCTGAAATTAATTGAAAAAGGTCAATTTTTTTGGTCAAGTAATAGAGATCTTTATTATAATGCAGCATTTGATTCCTTTGTAAATCATCCTTTTAGAATATATGGATTCCTTGGAGATCGATTTTATTACGCAGATTACTTTGGAAGTACTGGAGATAATAGTTACATAGCAACAATGTTTTCACATAACTCAATTATTGAAATTATGCTGAATTTTGGTGTTTTTTTTGGTGCTTTAATTGATTTATACTTGATAGCCAAAATAATTAGAGCAATTAGAAAACTAAACAGGGTAGACAATGAGACAGTATGGATAACATATATTATTATTTTTACAAGCGCATTTGTAGCAATGTTTGTATCGTCTTCATGGTTGAATGATTATACAGTCTGGTTGCTTTTTGGATCAGTATTAACAATTTGCCACAGGACATATGGTAAAAAGGAGTCGCAGAAGTAGAGAGGTGGTGTAGAAAATGTCCATGATTAAAGAAACAATAATTGCATTATTGAAAAAGAAATCTAAAGGTGCAATTATTCGAAATTCCAAATTGAGTGATGTATGTCATATAAGTGGAGGAACCCGTTTTTACAGTAGTTCAATCAATGATTATTCATATATTGGAAGAAATTCATACTTCTATAAAACTGATATTGGACGATATTGCTCAATTGCAGACGGCTGTAATTGTGGTATGCCGGAACATCGATTAGATACCGTTTCAACATCTCAAGTGTTTTTAGAAGGACGTAATTGCCTAAAAACTAATTTTGGAAAACTGCCTCATCCGGAGTATCAAAGAACTGAAATAGGAAGTGATGTCTGGATTGGAATGGGCGCAATGATACGAGCAGGTGTGAAAATTGGGATGGGAGCTGTAATTGGCATGGGGAGCGTTGTAACAAAAGATGTTCCTGAATATGCTATCGTTGCGGGCAACCCAGTTAAGATTCTCAGATATAGAGTTGATGAGGATACCAGAAAGCGTTTAATGGAATCTGCATGGTGGGAATTGGATGGAAGAATTATTGAGAAATTAGCAGACTATTTTGATGAACCAGAAACTCTGCTAAGTAAGATTGAGGAGATACAAAATGGACAGAAATCTGCAGGGGGATAAGAAAAGCATAGAGAAAGAAAAGAAAATCAATAAAGATATTGTGGTAAGCGTGTGGATACCCACATATTTTGCTGGTGAGTATGTTCGTGAAGCAATCGAGAGCATCCTTATGCAGGAAACAGAATATACCTATGAGATAGTTATTAATGATGACTGTTCTGGCGATGATACGTGGAAAATCATAAGCGAATATGCATCCAAGTATCCGAGTGTCATTTCTGCTGTTAGAAATGAAAAAAATCTGGGATTATCAGCCAATGTGCTGGCAACAAAACTTAGATGCAGAGGCCAGTATATTGTTAATCTTTCAGGTGATGACTATTGGATAAATAAGCATAAAATCCAAAAACAAGTAGATTTTTTGAAAAACCGTCCTGAATATGTTGGTGTAGGTTCCAAGGTTGAAATTAGATATGACGATTTAAAGGTGGCATCTTCTTACTATCCTGCAGAAGTAGAATTGGGAAAGGATTTTACAAAGGAATCCTACAATAGAGGCGTAAATCTTCCATCGCATGGGTTTATGATTCGTAATATTTTTGTGAATTCCCAAAAAAGAGATTTGATTAACAGGGTATATGCAGTTTCAGCTACGGTAGATGATTTGTATGACCCTATTCTATACTTACAGTTTGGTAAAATATATATTATGGAAGAAGCCACATGTGCGCATAGAATTCCAACAAGCAAGAATGGAAAGCATAATTTTAATAGTTTAAGGAAACCTCTTGAAAAGGCATTAATGATATTAGAGGGGTATAAAAACCTTGAAAAACTACAGGTGGAGGGCATCGATCTGACAAAAAGGTTTTGTTCGGTTTTTAATCTAATAATACTAAATGGAATCAGGTCGGGAGATTTTAAGAGCATAGGGATAGCCTACAAATTGGTGCCATTAAGATATCGCAAACCATGGTATAAAAGTGTTGCGTTTAAATGCAGTTTTTCAGTATGGCGAGCAGGTTTTAATTATTTAAAAGAACGAATTCGCAAGAAAACCGTATTAAATAATATGAAAAGAGGGATTACAAGATGAATATCAACTTTGCAGTATTAGGCCGTCAGTATGAAAAATATCAGGAGGAATATGAAGAGGCAGCGCTTCGAGCCTTTCGTTCTGGATGGTATATCATGGGAAATGAGCTGAAAAAGTTTGAGAATGACTATGCTGCCTATATGAAAGCTAAATATTGCATAGGTGTAGGCAATGGTCTTGATGCGTTAAGACTGGCACTGTCTGGACTTGGTATTGGAAAAGGTGATGAAGTCATCGTTCAGGCAAATACATTTATCGCAACAGCTTTAGCAATAACACAGAGTGGTGCAACTCCTATTTTTGTTGAAGCTGATAAATATTTCGGTATTGATCCACGGGCTATTGAAGCAGCGATTACAGAAAAGACCAAAGCGGTAATGGTTGTTCATCTCTACGGTCAGCCGTGTGACATGGATGAAATTATGGATGTTGCAAAGAAGTATAATCTTAAAGTTGTAGAGGACTGTTCACAATGTCATGGAGCTATGTACAAAGGAAAAAAGTGTGGAACCTTCGGTGATGTGGCCTGTTTTAGCTTTTATCCGATGAAGCCTATTGGTTCATTTGGCGATTCTGGTGCTGTGACAACTAATAATGGAGAGGTAGCTGAACGTATTCGTATGCTCCGTAATTATGGAAGTAGGGTTAAATACAAGCATGAACTTCTCGGAATCAACAGCCGCATGGACGAGATTCAGGCTGCAATTACAGGGATAAATCTGAAACACGTTGATGATGGTAATGCAGAACACAATGAGATTGCTGCTAAGTATATTGCAGGTATAAAGGATTCGAAGATTAAGATACCGGAGGTCAGACCAAATACATATCATGTTTTTCATGTGTTTCCACTTATTTGTGATGACCGAAAAGCATTACATGATTACTTGGAGGAACAGGGGATTCATACGCAGATTCATTATCCTATTCCGTGTCATTTAGCAGAGTGCTATAAGGATATGGGGTATTCAGTTGGGCAAATACCACTGGCTGAATATTATGCAGAACACGAACTGAGCCTTCCAATTTATGTCGGATTAAAAGATGAAGAAATTCAATACATTATTAATGCAATAAATAATTATTGCAGTGAGGTAAAACCATGAATTTAAGAAAGTTAAGGGTTGAAGACGCTCCACTTATGCTGGAATGGATGCATGATGACGATGTAACAAAAAATTTTTCAACTAACTTTGCAGAAAAGAGTCTTCAGGACTGCGAAAAATTTATACTAGCAAGTGAAGACACTTCTGAAAATTTACATATGGCAATCGTATCGGATGAGAATGAATACATGGGTACTGTAAGTCTTAAACGAATTGATAGAGTAGAAGGAAATGCTGAGTTTGCGATTACTGTTCGAAAAGTATCAATGGGAAAAGGCTACTCTTGGTTTGGAATGGTCGAAATCATCAGAATTGCATTTGAAGAATTGTGCTTAAACAGCGTGTATTGGTGTGTGTCAGAAAATAATCAGCGTGCTTGTAGGTTCTATGATAAGCATGGATTTCATAAGGTACTCGATATTTCAAAAGAGATTTTGGCTCATTATGAGGGTATAGAAAACCTTAGGTGGTATTCTGCTTTGAGAGGTGATGACTATCAAAATGAAGCTATGTCTAGAGGAGAGGTTGCCGGGTGCAGAATAATTAGGATTAAAACTATTACCACAGTTAATGCTGGTGAACTTTCCTTCTTTGAAGCAAACCACGACATGCCTTTTGATATTAAGCGAATCTATTATATTTCAAAGGTACCAGAAGGAGTAAGAAGAGGATTCCATGCACACAAGAAATTGAAACAGCTTCTTTTTTGCCCGTATGGGATGATTCAATTGATCCTTGATGATGGAGAAAGAAGAGAAGAAATTACTCTCAGTGATCCGTCTGTAGGAGTCGTTATTGAATACCCGGTCTGGAGAGAGATGATATGGATGAAGAAAAACTCTGTGCTTTGCGTAGCAGCGTCAGATTATTATATGGCTGAGGATTATATTCGCAATTACGATGAATTTGTTGATTATTTAAGAAGGAAGAGAATGTAATGAAAGGTATCATCTTAGCTGGAGGCGCAGGAATTAGCCTCTTTCCATTAACAATGGTAACATCAAGACAATTGTTGCCAGTTTATGATAACCCCATAATTTGACCTTTATTAGGTACAATTAAATGATACAAATTGGAGGAATAAACTAATGTCAGCATTTAGTGGAGCAACATTAATGATTACCGGTGGAACTGGTTCATTTGGAAATACTGTATTGAAGCACTTTTTAGCAACCGATATTGGTGAAATCAGGATTTTCTCTCGCGATGAGAAAAAACAGGATGACATGCGTCATAACTTGCAAGCAAGACATGCTGAATACGCCAATAAGGTTAAATTTTATATCGGGGACGTGAGAAATCAACAATCCATCCGCGATGCGATGCCGGGAGTTGATTATATATTCCATGCAGCGGCTTTGAAGCAGGTTCCCTCCTGCGAATTTTTCCCGATGGAAGCGGTACGCACGAATGTGGAAGGAACAGACAATATGCTCCATGCCGCTATTGAATCAGGGGTAAAACGTGTGGTATGCTTATCTACAGACAAGGCAGCATACCCCATTAACGCCATGGGCATTTCAAAGGCCATGATGGAGCATGTCATTAATGCGAATGCCCGTGTGGCAGCTGAGAGGGGAGACACAGTCATAAGCTGTACACGTTATGGTAATGTTATGTGTAGCCGTGGTTCCGTTATTCCGCTTTTCATCAATCAGATTAAATCAAGAAATCCGATAAGCATCACGAATCCGTACATGACCCGTTTCCTGATGAATCTGGATGAGGCAGTGGATTTAGTGAAATTTGCTTTTGAGCATGCTAATCCGGGGGATTTATTTATTCAGAAAGCAGATGCCTCTACTATTGGAGATTTGGCAAAGGCTGTACAACAGCTCTTTGGCGATACGGGAACATCTATCATTGGCACCCGACACGGTGAAAAACTGTATGAAACTTTAATGACAAGGGAGGAAAGACTGCGTTCCGAGGACATGGGGCATTATTTTCGTGTGGCTGCCGATAGCCGTGATTTGAATTATGATAAATTTTTTTTGAAAGGACAATTACACATGGAAACAGATGAATCTTACACAAGCCACAACACGACTTTGCTTGATGTGGAAGGTACAGTGAAGAAAATTCTTACTACTGACTATGTACAGGAACAGTTGAAAACAATGGAGAAATAAGACTATGATTATATTAATAACCAGAGCCAAAGGATTTGTCGGCAAGTACCTTGTTAGCAAACCAAGCTACAATTCAGCCATAGCTAGAAAATAAACGAAGAAATGCAGGAGGCAGGATAATGAATATATTGATTACCGGTGCAAAAGGGTTTGTTGGTAAAAACCTGACGGTTGTTCTTGAGAATATGAAGTCAGGAAACGATAAAACGCATCCTGAAATATGTGTTGATGAACTAGATTGCTATGATGTTGATACTGACCCGGCTTTACTCTATGAATATTGTATGAAAGCTGATTTTGTGTTACACTTGGCAGGAGTAAACCGTCCTGAAAATACAGATGAATTTATGAAGGGTAACTTTGGCTTTACATCTACTTTGCTTAATACACTGAAAAAGCATAACAATACCTGCCCCATAATGATTTCATCATCCACCCAGGCAACACTTGATAATCCCTATGGACAGTCCAAAAAAGCAGGCGAGGATTTGCTGTTTGCATATTCAAAGGAAACCGGAGCCAAGGTGCTGGTTTACCGTTTCCCGAATGTATTTGGTAAATGGTGCCGACCGAATTACAATAGTGCAATTGCGACATTCTGCAATAACATTGCAAACGATCTGCCTATTCATGTCAATGACCCAAGCGCCAACATGACACTTGTATATATTGATGATGTTATTGCCGAACTTATTCGTGCTTTGTGCGGAAACGAAACCAGGGACGGCGTTTATTGCAGGGTTCCGGCA